>ERZ778022.177-NODE-177-length-198305-cov-9.642764_pt1 | contig 198305 bp, 168 predicted proteins | sample MGYA00375752_ERZ778022 | MGnify/ENA primary metagenome ERZ778022 (study PRJEB29350, sample SAMN05389826) | bioreactor metagenome | isolation source: Thiocyanate bioreactor | place: South Africa: University of Cape Town | collected 2014-04-04 ...
GTGGCTGGTGAGGGGGGCGGGGGTGGTGGGGCCGCCGGTGAGGCGTGTCGGGGGGTGGCCGCTGGGGTGGTGTGTTCCGGGGGTGGGGGCGACGACGACTTGCCCGCCGGCGCCTCGGGTTTCGGCGAGGACGAGGCCGGCTTCGTCGCGGGCGAGCTTCGTGTTCCCGGGGACGACCTGGTCGGTGAGTCGGTAGTGGAAGTGGAAGCCGCCGGAGGGGCTGGTCTCGGTCCAGCCGGTGGTGATGCGGTTCCAGAGGTCGCCGAGTCCGGTGTCTTCGGCGAGCTGTCGGAGCTGGGGGAGGTCGTTGGCGGCGCGGCCTTCGATCTCGACCATTTCGAGCTGGCCGGACACGGGGCCGGTGACGATGCCGAGGCCGTGGTTGGTGCCGGTGAACCAGGCGCGGACGGTGGCTTCGTCGGGGGCGTGCTCGGTGTAGGGCTTCCAGGGCACGGCAGGGGACTTGGATCCGTCGGCGCGGATGGGGACGATGCTGCAGCCGGCCGCGAGGGCTTCGAGGGCGGTGTCGAGGATGGGGTTGGTCATGCTGCGTGCTGTCCTCGCTGGCTCATCTGGCGTGCTGCGCGCTCCTCGGTCCGCTGGGTGGCGATGGTGTCGAGGAGGGTGAGCGCGGCGTGGTGGTGGGTGCGGTTGGCGGCGGTGCGGAGGTTGGCGAGGTCGGTCCAGCCGCAGCGCGTGGCGGCGCGGTCGGGTGAGTCGCCTCCCTGGACGAGGTGGATCCAGTCGTCGAGGCGGCTGATGGTGTTGAGCCGGACGGCTTCGCCCTTGGGGAGCCCCGTACGCGGGCGCGGCGTGGGGGTGTGTTCCGGGTCGTCGATGGTGTCGGGGTCCCACCAGGCGGGTACGAGCCAGCCGGCTCTCTTCGCGCGGGCGACTGCTCGGTTGACGCTCCCGCGTTGCCCGGGGGTGGCCCAGGTGGCGGGCGTGTGTTCTAGGCCGGTGTAGAGGCTGCGGATCGTGGCCGCGGTGGCCGCGAGGACCTGACGGCGCTTGCCGAGGAGGAGAGCGTCGATGATCTGGCGGTCGAGGCCGGCGCGGGTCGCGAGCTGGTGGGCGGAGTAGCCGATCGCGGTGAGCGCCTGGAGACGTCGTCGGCTTCCGGTGGCGTCGACGTGGGCGCCGGGCTTGATCGTGGGGTTCAGCGCGAGGATCTTGGCGGCGGTCGTCTTGGTGGTGCGGGCTGCTGGGGGTCGGCGGGTGCCGTCGGGGCGGGGTGCGCCGTAGACGATCTTCGTGAGGGTCCCGGTGGAGATCTGCGCGGCGGTGGCGATGGTCTTGAGCCCCATGCCTGCTGCCCTGAGCGCGGCGACGTGGTCGCGGACCGGCTGCGCGGGGGTGAGGTTGGAGCGGCCGTAGGCGTTGCGGCGGTTCAGGTCGCGCGTGTAGGCGGCGGTGGCGTCGGTGCAGGCGCGGCAGCGGCACCGGTCGAGGACGTAGCAGGTGTGGGTGCCGTGCTGGTGGGGGGTGGTGTGGTGGCAGGGTGCGGGCGGGTTCGCGTCGATCGCGGCGCGCCGGTCGGCCTTGCGCTGCTCGACGGCGTCTCGGTGGCGCTGCTTGTCGCAGGAGTGTCGGCGCATCTGGTAGGAGGCCATGGCGGGACTGGTGTAGCCGGTGCCGGTCCAGCCGCAGTCCTCGCAGGTGACGGTGTGGCTGGTGGTCATGGTCGTTCCTTGGGGTGCTTGTCGCGGGTGTGCTGGTGGAGGGCCTTGTCGGCGCCGCGGAGGGTGGGGTGGTACGCCTGCCAGTCGCATTCGGGATGGGGGCAGGTGGTGATCCACCCGCCCCCATCGGTGCGCGTGACGCTCACGTGGCAACCCACGGGGAAGACCGGCGTGAATCGCGCTTCTTGGTCGGGCATGTGAAAGTAGTCGCATGGACTGGTGGAACAACTTCACGACGTGGCTCGATTGGAATGCTGTGACTGCCGTAGCGACGGTTGCTGCGGCTCTTGTTGCGGTCTTGGCTCTTCGTTCGGCGGCACGCGATTCGCGGGAGCGTAGCCGGCCTGATGTGGTCGCGGAGTACCGCGTCGAGCCGCGCGTCCACAAGGTCCTCACCTTCGTGGTGCGTAACGTGGGGCCGACAGCCGCGAAGGATGTTCGGGTCGTCTTCGAACCACCGATTGAGGAAGCGTCGGCCAGCCAGGCCCTTCGGCAATTCGTCAGGGATCGCTACGCCGAGGAGATTCCAACGCTCGGCCCCGGACAAGAACTCACGAACCTGGTCTACTACGACTCTGAGGATCCAGAGAAGACGGACCTGCCCGATGACCTGAAGGTCACGATTTCCTTCAAGGGCTATCGTCGACGCCGGTACAGCAGCGAGTTTCGCTTGCGGGCGTCTGTCTACAAGCACCACACGTACCAGACCACAAGCGACTCGGTCGAGGGACGTTTGAAGGTGATCGCCTTGGCCTCGAAGACTTCGAGCGAGGCTCTCAGGAGCATCGCTCAGACGATGATCCAGGGGCGCCGAAACGACGCTCGCGACGAGTAGCAGCATCGGTCGCCGCGAGCGGTTCGAGAAGTAGGGACCGCGGCTCATCCGGTCACCGCCCAGATCGCGAGAGACACGACGATCACCGCGAGGACGCCGCGGATCAGCCACGTCACCGGGTCCGGATCCGGCTCATAACGCGGCGTCATCGCGCACCGTCCTCGGCTCGGAGGTCGGCGACGACGGCGAGGACCCGGTTCACCAGGATCCCGAGAGCGCCGGCCGTGTAGGTCTCAGCGCCGGCGGCGATCAGCCGTAGCGCCGCGCAGTCGAGGTCAGACCTCGCGAGCCCAGCGATCGTCCGCCGGATCTCCACGACGTCGTCCGCCGCGTCTAGGACGCTGGCCTTGCGGCGGCTCATCGGGCACCACCAGGGAGGTGTCGGGCGAGACGGTCGGCGTAGGCGACTGCCTCCGTGTGCGTGCCGGCCTCGGCGAGGGGGCTCAGGCCGAGGTTGGTGCGCCAGTACACGACCCAGGGAAAGCCGGGGGTGCCGGGTCGGCGGCGGACGACGACGGTCGGGCTGTTCATGCTGCCTCGATCGGGTCGCCGTCGAGGGTGACCTCCCGCAGCACGGTCACCGCGGGGGCCTTGCACTTCGTGCTGTCGATCGGTCGCAGGTCGTTGACGGAGACGGTGATCTCGAGGAACCGGGTGGCGGCGAGGTAGTGGTCGCGGGCCATGACGGGGGTGGGGCAGACGTGGAGGCCGCCGCCGCACTCGTGGTCGTCGCGCCAGCGGGGATCGGTGACCAGCTCGCCGAGCGGGTACTGCGTGAGGTAGTGGTCGTGGCCGGCGTGGAGGGTGTCGTCGACGGCCTTGTAGAGGTGGGCCAGGCCTTCGTCGTCGACGTGGACGGCGTGGTAGGCGCACCAGGCCGCGGCGTCGCGCTGGTTGATGTCGGTGACGTCGATGAGGTGCCCGCCGGTGACGGTGACCTTGGCGTCGTGGAGGTAGACCGCGGTGTGGGAGCCGGCTCGGGTGAGGGTCGCGCCGGCGTAGAGGTGGATGATGCTGGTCCCAGCAGCGGAGCGCACCCGGCCGCCGTCGAGCACGGAGCGCACCCGGCCGCCGTCGAGCACGGAGTCCACCCGGCCGCCGTCGAGCACGGAGTCCACCCGGCCGCCGGCGCGCACGGAGTCCACCCGGCCGCCGGCGCGCACGGAGCGCACCCGGCCGCCGTCGAGCACGGAGTCCACCCGGCCGCCGGCGCGCACGGAGTCCACCCGGCCGCCGGCGCGCACGGAGCGCACCCGGCCGCCGTCGAGCACGGAGTCCACCAGGCCGCCGTCGCGCACGGAGTCCACCAGGCCGCCGTCGAGCACGGAGCGCACCCGGCCGCCGGCGTCGACGATGAGCTCGCCGGCGGTGGAGAGCTTCACGGTGACGGGGGAGTGCCAGGGGGCCTTGATGAGGATGGTGACGGTGTCGTCCCAGCGGTGGTCGGTGAGCGCCTTGTCGAGCTCGTCCTGGGTGGTGACGGTGATCGTGTTGCTGCTGGTCATGTCCTGCTCTTCTCTCGATGGTGTCGGGTGGTGCTGTGGTCCCCGCCCCCGCCTTGCACGGGGTGTGGCTGCTGGCCGGGGCCGCCAGGGGCTAGCTGGCGAGGAGGTAGTGCACGACGCCGACGTCGAGGCCCATGGCGCCGGCGATCTGGTCCGGGGTCATGCCGACCGCGGACATGCCCTTGGCCTTCACGGCCGGGTTCTCCGCCGTCGGCGCCGTGGCGGGCGGGGGCGTCTGCTGCTTGGCCGGCGCGGGGGCGGCCGCCTGCTGGGCCGGTGCGGGGACGGCCACCTGCGGGGCGGTGTCTGCGCCCATGAGGGCGGCGTTGCCGGCCGGCACGTACTGCGCCTGCCAGAACTTGCGCGAGCCCTTGTCGGCCGGGTCCTCCCGGTGCGTGAACGCGAGCGTGAGGACGCCGCCGACCTCGAGTCCCTGCGCGCCGGCCTGGCGGACTGCGGCGGCGACGTCGGCCTTCACGTAGCGGCCCTCGAGGTAGACGCGGCGCACGCCGTCGTCGTCCTTGAGGTTCGGGTCGCGCAGGTCGGTCGCGATGTCGACGTAGAGCGCCATGATCGGGTCGCCCGAGGGGTAGAACTTGAGGGGGCCGGCGCCGGGGTTGTTCCGGTCGTACTCGCGGACCTGATACGGGGTCGGCGGGGCTGTGATGCGGCCCTGGACGCTGTCGCCGGGGTTGTTGAACTTGAACGACGGGACGGACTCGCCCGATCCCATGAGGACGTCGTTGCCGCTGGGGTTGCTCATTGTGGTGCTCCGTGTTCGGTATCGGTGGTGGATGGGGGTGGGCCCACCCCGGGCTTGGGGTGGGGGTCTAGGGGAGGAGGAGGCCGTCGAGGTCGGACCCCTGGGGGCGGTGCCCGGGGGTTGTGGACCCGACGGGGGCGTCGGGGTAGCGGGCGCAGGAGTAGCAGCGCTCCTCGCGGGGCAGCGTGCGGATGTAGTCGTCGCGGGCCGTGGCGCCGCCGACGAGCTCGACCGCGGTCAGGTTGCGGGCGATCCGGTCGGCCCGGGCGAGCGCGGTCAGGGCGACCGTCTCGTCGTACGGCTCGCTCCACAGGACGGCGTCGTCCCATCCGTTCACCGAGTTGCGGGGCAGGTAGACGATGGAGACGTGCCGCACCTGGTGGCCCTGCGCGACGAGGCCGCGCCCGTACAGGTGGGCTTGCGCCCGGTACACCGGGGACGGGCCGCGGCGTGCGGAGCGGAGGGTGGAGGGGCCGACGATCTTCCAGTCGACGGTGGTGCCCGTGAGGGTGTCGTACGCGTCGCAGGAGCCGGTGATCTCGACCCCGTTGATCGTGCCGACGGTGACCTCGTGCTCGACCAGCCACCGCGCTGGCTGGCCCTGGACGCGGCGGGCCGCGTTGTCGAGCGTGAGGACGTACTCGTGCTCGTGGTGCACGCAGGTACCGATGAACGGGAGCCAGGCGACGCCCCTGCTGGTCTCCTCCCAGCCCGCGATCTTCGCCGCGAGGCAGTGGTCGCACGGGGTGCCGATCTCCGACGGGCCGATCCTGCGCTGCAGCGACCGGGGCGCGTTGAGGATCGAGTGCTCCACGATGCGGCGCAGCTCGGTGTGCGAGTCGGCCGCGGTGAGGGCCAGCGGGGGCGTCGCCACGCTCATGAGGGGAACGCGATCGTGTTGGCGCCCTGCGTCTGGAAGCCGCGCAGGACGGCGGGGGCGAGGTGGTCCTTGACCTTCGCGGTGTCGAGCGCGAGGGAGTACAGCTCGACGTGCTCGGACACGGGGTAGGCCTCGGCGAGCGCGGCCGTGTTGAGGCGGCGGGCGCCGGCGCGGACCTGGACCTTGACGCCGGCGAGGTCGTGGGTGCCGGGGTTGAGGTGGTCGCGCAGGATCTGCTTGATCTCGTCCATGCGCTCGACGTCGGCGGCGACGGCCTCGGCGCGCTTGGTGTACTCGGCGGCGAGCTGCTCGAGCTCGACCGTGCTGATCGTGGTCATGGGGGTGGTCCCTTCCTAGGTGAGCCAGATGGTGAGGAGGGCGCCGTAGAGGGCGCCGAGCGCAGCGATGAGCAGGAGGGCGGCGGCGTTCGCGGCGCGGTGTGCGCGGACGTTCCACCGGGTGGGGCGCCGTCTGGTCATGCGGCGCTCGGTCCGTCGGCGGCCTCGCGGATGAGGCGGGCGAGGTCGCGCATGCGGCGGTGGTGCTCGATCCCGACGATGCGGTCGGAGTCGGGGTGCCGGTGCCGGCCGGGGGCGCGGTCCTGGCAGTCGCGGATGATCTGGTCGGGGGTGGTGATGAGGCGGGCGAGCCCGTCCCGGACCCGACGGACACGACGCGGTTCGGACGGGGGGACGACGGCGAGGGTGAGGGCGCTCATTGGGCCACCGCCTCGACGGTGCGGGCGCTGGTGATCGGGACCGACAGCGAGAAGAACCTGCCGCGGTGGTCGATGAACACCGGCCACTTGCCGACTGCGAGCTCGGGGTTGGTCACGAACTTCTCGAGGAGCACGTCGACGTGCTGACGGTCCTGCTCGGCCTGGAAGCCGATCAGGCGCCACGGGTCGGCGCCCAGGGGGACGTCGCTCGGGCTCCAGTCGGTGCCGCGCCCGTGGACGCAGTCGCCGGTGTCGGCGTCGATGTGGAACGGGTAGGGCAGGGGCTGGTGGACGTCGTAGTCCATGCCCTGGCCGGGCTGGCCGGGCTGGATCGTGATGGTGGTCATCGGTAGGCTCCTTCTTGTTGTTGTGGTGAAGGCCCGTGCTTCTTGGTTGGGGTGCGGGCCTTCGCTGTGCCTGGGGTCAGGCCGCCGCGGTCTCCCGCTCGGCCAGGTAGGTGTCGAACGCGGACCGGCGGATCCGGTACTCGCCCCGCTTGGAGCGGCCGACGCGGATCGCCTTGAGGTCGCCGCGACGGATGACCAGCCGCACCGTGTAGGCGGACTGCCGCAGCTCGGCCGCGACCTCGGCGACCGTCAGCAGCTCGTCGACGCCGGCCATCACGCCACGACCCTCGGGGTCGGCAGCTGGGCGACGTCGGCTGTGGGGAGGTAGCGGACGTACACGCGGACGCGCCCGTCGTCGCAGCTGCGGCTGGTGGCCTCGAACCGGCCCTCGGTGGTGGGCCGCATGTCGATGGGCGGCTTGGACTGGAAGCGGGACGCGGCTCCCCAGGCCCGCTTCTTCTCGCTCGTGGTGGAGCCGAAGGTCCGCAGGACGGCCCACTCGCCGGGCCGCGCCTTGAGGGCAGCGGCCACACCGGCGTAGGCGCCGGTGGAGGCGTTCTTCGGCGCCGGCGGCTCCTCCCAGATCAGGTCCGCGGGGGAGACGGGGGCGGTGGGGGTGAGGGTGATGATGCTCATGGGTAGGCTCCTTGCTGGTTGGTGGCCCTCGCCGGGTTCTTGGTTGGATCGGCGGGGGCCGCTGCTGTTACTGCGATCGGTTGCGAGCGCTCTTGGTGCGGCCTTCGTGGGGGCGTCGTGCCGCGGTCGCGAGGGGCGACTCGATGGAGGTCCCGAGGATCGAGTCGACGAGACGGGCCGCGAGGACGGCCTGCTCGTACGTGAGTCCGTCCGGCACGGCAGCGACTCGACGCGCGTACGCCACGATTTCTCGCGAGGCGGCCATCACGCCACCTCGTCGACGTCGTAAGTCGTGGTGATCGCGGCGAGCGGAACGTTGAGGGTCGTGGCGACCTGCCGGGCGAGGTCCACAGGGAGCCGCCGGCGCCCGGCCTCGATGTTCGCGAGATACGCGTGGGAGACGCCGATCGCAGTGGCGAACTTGCCGAGGCGCCACCCGTTCGCCTCACGCAGAGCACGGACCGTCGCCCCCGTACGCACTCGTTCCGCTGTGTTCTGGTTCATGCCACCGACCATAGGAACGAATAGGAACGATGTCAAGTCCGGAACAGGAACAGATACGAACGAGGGTGTTATCGCAGGTCACAGCCGGTCACACGGCTGTAGTTACCTGCATGTGTTCCAGGCGATGGGGCGCTCAGGGCGCGGCGCGGGGAGTTGATGTTCCTTCCCGTTCCGGTCCATGGTTGGGGCATGACGGAACGAAGGGACTGGCGACGGCTAGCTGACGCCGTGGTCCGGGCGCGTGTTGCACGCGGAATGAAGACCACGAAGGAACTTGCCGACGTCATGGGCCTCAGCGCCCGGCTAGTCGGCGAGATCGAGAACGCCCGGCGTGAGTCCTATTCCGACAGCACGCTCGTCGCCCTCGAGCTTGCCCTGGGGTGGCAACCTGGGAGCGTCCTTCTCGTTCTCTCTGGGCTTGACCCGATGCCCGATGATCGCGATGAGCGGAAGCGGGCGAGCGAGGCCGAGTTTGCGCGGGAGTGGATCGCTACCGGCGAGCGGCCCACCCCGCACCCTGCGGACGAGTACGACGCAGACGACGCCTTCGCGCCGCTTCACCGTCTGTACGAGATGCGTCGAGCTCTCGACCTGATCATCAAGGACCTTGAGCTCAACATCGACGCGGCGACGGCCCCGGAGCCGGAGACCCGCGACGCCCGACACGACCAACTCATGCGACGCCTCCGGAGCATCGCAGCCGAGCAGCGGAAGGAGGTGGGGAACGATGAACGAGGTTCCGCCCCCACCAAGACCGCCGGCACCACGCCGGCACCCAGCGACACCCGCGAACTGACCCGCGACGACGTCGCCCTCGCCGCCCGCGAGTTCCCACCAGGCGGCGGACAGCTCCAACGCCTCGACCGCCACATGGAGGGCGTCGGCGAGGAAAGCCAGGATCCTGGCGGGGACGACCCCGCATGACTGAGCGCGCCTCGACGGCGTAGATGTCGGTGGTGCGTGTGAGGGTCCCCGCATGGGGATCTTTCATCCGTGGCGGTGGCTGAGGAGCCGACCCGAGATCGACCTGGCCTGGTCGCCGAGCATCGTGCAGATGGGCCACACCGACGGTCTCTCGCAGATCACGCTGCACTCGCGCCTGAACCAGGTCGAGCGGCGCTGCACGCTCGCGCACGAGGCGGCGCACGTCCACCTCGGCCACACCCACGGCTGCGGCGGCCGCGACGAAGAGCAGGCGCGCCGGCTCGCCGCGTACTGGCTCATCGAGTTCGACGCGCTGCTCACGGTCCTGGCCTGGACTGAGCACCTGGCCGAGGCCGCGGACGAGCTGTGGGTCGATGAGTCGACCCTCAAGGCGAGGCTGCGTGGTCTGAGCGAGATCGAGCGGGCCGCGCTCACCCGCAAGGCCCGAGAGATGGGAGAACTGCGATGATGAGGCACTGGAAGCACTGCGACAACGGGCTCGAGCACCTGACCGACCAGGAGCTGGTCGACGAACGGGAACGGCTGCTGGTGGCGACCGCGGCGCCAGGCTCGCGCGAGGAAGACCTCGCGGCGCTGCACATCGTGGAGAGCGAGATCGCGTACCGCGCGACACCGTCGTTGGACGAGCAGGTTGAAGCTCGGCAGGAGTACCCGTGACCGGCGACCTCACCGGCCGTGAGCGGACCATCCTCGACCTCGAGACGCGCCACTGGCAGCGTGGTGCGGTCAAGGCCGACGCGATCCGCGACTCCCTCGGCCTCGGCGAGACCCGCTACTACCAGGCGCTCAACGCGCTCCTCGAGCGGCCGGCCGCACTCGCCCACGCGCCCTCGACCGTCCACCGGCTGCGTCGGCTCCGCGACGCCCGCCAAGCGCGCCGACTGGATCGGCGCCGATCCAACCCGGGCGGTTGATCCGTGGCTCACGTCGAAGACCGCTGGACCATCCCCAACCCCAACGGCCGTGGACGCATCAAGGGCCCCCGCTACGGTCGCGGCTCACGCTGGCTCGCCGTCTGGCATGAACGCAGCGGGGCCCGCCGCAAGAAGGCGTTCGAGACCAAGGACGCCGCGACGGCGCACCTCGAGAAGGTGGGGCACGAGCAGCGCGCCGGCACCTACGTGTCCCCGTCGGCACAACGCGTCACCTTCCGCGAGGTGGCCGAGCGGTGGTTCGCGGCCCAGCTCCAGCTCCGCGAAGGCAGTCGCGAGCAAATGCGCGCCCGCCTCGACGTGACGATCCTTCCCACCTTGGGCGGGCTGCGCTGGGACCAGGTCGATCGCACGGTGATCCAGAACGCTGTCGTCGAGTGGAGCAGCCAGTGGGCCGCTTCGACGACACGAACCGCGTACACCGTGACCGCGGCCATCTGTCGGCTCGCGGTCGCTGAGCGGCGCGTCTTCGCGACTCCCTGCGAGGAGATCACGCTCCCGTCGCTCCCCGACGACCTGATCGTCCCTCTGACGGTGGCGCAGGTCCAGGCGCTCACCGACGCTTCGGTCCCGTGGATGCGTCCGATGTTCGTGCTGGCAGCAGCCTCGGGCCTGCGATCTGCGGAGCTGCGAGGGCTGACCTGGGATCGGATCACCCGGACTGCTGATGGCGGTGGGGTGGTGCGGGTCGATCGTCAGCTCTTGAAGAGGTCGCCAACACGGCATCCCGAGTGGGGGCCGCCCAAGACTCGTCACTCCGTGAGGAACGTGTCGGTTGGCCCGGCGACGATGGAGGCGCTGGGGGATCCTCGTGAGGGGCTGGTCTTCCGTACGAAGCTCGGGACGGCGGTCAGCGCTGAGCAGGCTGGTGTGGTGTGGAGGTCCGCGGCGGCCAAGGTCGACGGCGTTCGTCCCCGATCGGGGTGGCACGAACTGCGACACTTCCACGCGTCCATGCTGATCGCGGGTGGTTCGTCGCCGGTCGCCGTCGCGCACCGCCTGGGCCACAAGGACGCGACGGAGACCCTGCGCACGTACTCGCACCTGTGGCCCGACGACGATGCACGCATGAGGGATGCAGCGGACGGGGTCATCACGGTTGGGGGCTCCGTGGGGGCTGCGCGCTCCAACACGCCGCAACAAGTCGCGTGATTACGCCACTCGCAAAGCGCCCAGGGGCCTGTGGAAAAGTGGCGCGGTTCACGATGAATGCCCAGGTCAGCGCCTCTTCCACGGCGTGAGGCTGACCTAACATGGATCTCATGACGTCCTCCACTGCCCCAACGGTTCGAGCCGCAGCGCGCAAGACGCCCCGGATCCTCATCCTCGGCGGCGGGTACGTCGGCCTCTACACGGCCATCCGCCTCCGTCAGCCCCTCGGCCGGCAGGACGCGGCGATCGTCGTCGTCGACCCCCGCTCGTACATGACGTACCAGCCGTTCCTGCCCGAGGCGGCGGCCGGCTCGATCGAGCCGCGCCACGTCGTCGCACCGCACCGGCGCGAGCTGCGCGGGACCACGTGCATCACCGGCGCCATCACCGCCATCCAGCACCACCTGCGCGCGGCCGAGATCACGCCGGTCAACGGGGACTCGTACTGGGTGCGCTACGACCACCTCGTCGTCTCCCTCGGCGCGGTCGCACGGACGCTGCCGATCCCCGGCCTCAAGGAGGTCGGCATGGGCTTCAAGCAGGTCGAGGAGGCGTTCGCGCTGCGCAACCAGGTCCTCGGGATGCTCGACGCGGCCGCGTCGACCTGGGACCCCGAGGTCCGCCGGCGGATGCTCACCTTCACCTTCGTCGGCGGCGGCTTCGCCGGGATCGAGGCGCTCGGCGAGATCGAGGACATGTGCCGCGACGCCTGCCGCGACTTCGACTCGATCGACCGCGACGACCTGCGGTTCGTCCTGATCGAGGCGAGCTACCGGATCCTGCCCGAGCTGGGTGAGGAGCTCGGCGGCTACGCGCTCGAGCAGCTGCGCGGGCGCGGCATCGAGATCAAGCTCGGGACGTTCCTCAACTCGTGCGTCGACGGCCACGTGGTGCTGTCCAACGGGGAGGAGTTCGACTCCGACACGATCGTGTGGACGGCCGGGGTCAAGGCCAACCCGATCATGCGCCGCTCCGACCTCCCGCTCGACGAGGCCGGCCGCATCCGGTGCAACGCGAACCTCCAGGTCGTCGACGAGAACGGCGAGGTCGTCGAGAACGCCTGGGCGGCCGGCGACTGCGCCGCCGTCCCGGACCTCGCCAAGGGGGACGGGGCCCTGTGCGCGCCGACCGCGCAGCACGCGGTGCGCCAGTCCAAGCACCTCGGCGACAACATCGTCCGCGACCTGCGCGGCGAGACCCTCGTCCCGTACGTCCACGCGAACCTCGGGACGGTGGCGTCGCTCGGCCTCGGCAAGGGCGTCGCGCAGATCTTCGGCGTCAAGATGCGCGGGCCGATCGCCTGGTTCATGCACCGCAGCTACCACCTGTGGGCCATGCCGACGCTCAACCGGAAGGTCCGCATCGTCCTGGACTGGACGACGGCGATCCTGTTCCGGCGCGAGCCGGTCGCGCTCGGTGGCGTCAGCCACCCGCGGGCGGAGTTCGGGGCGGCGGCCGCCGAGCCGCCCAGCCGCGAGGACCTGCCGGTGCCGCCGGGGATCGGCGCGCGCGCCTGACCGACTAGCCTCGGCGGTGCCCCCGTAGCCCAATGGCAGAGGCAGCTGGCTTAAACCCGGTTCAGTGCGGGTTCGACTCCCGTCGGGGGCACGAGCATTCGTGGTGCGAGCGCAACATCAAGTCACGCAACAGTGCTGGTCAGCGGCCCATTGCGGGTGGTGCGCCGTGGTGGTAGCGGCATTCGTACAGCCCAAGGGGTGGTGCGCGATGGTGCATCCGGGACGTGAGGGTTGCGTCACCGCACGGACCGCAGCCGGTGCAACCCTCAGCGCAACTGGCGCAAGATCGTCGTGTGGACAACGCCGTAGTGGCGGCCGAGTTCGCGAGCACTCATGCCGCCGGCATGGAGGCCTCGGATGGTCTGGAGCTCCTCGGCGGTGAAGGTGGCGTTGTGCTCACGGGGTTTGACGCCGGCGTCGCGAAGAACGGTGCGGATCGTCTGCACGTGCACCCCGCGCGCTGTCGCGATCTCCTGTTGCGTCGCACCGTTGCAGTAGGCGACGACAACCGCGAGCGTGAAGCGGAGGCGACCGTCAGAGTCGGGCTCCGGGGCGCCGACTGCTTCTCGTCGGCGTCGCCGCATCGGAGCCGGGCGGCGCGGGGGGCCCGTCGCTTGTCCCTTCAGACGGGCGAGGAGCGCGTCCAGCGCTGGCGACCGCTGCAGAAGCAGGTCGCGAAGTTCACGCGCCCGGTCGAGATCATCTGGCGGCTCGGATTCTGCCGGATCTGGGCCCGGTTGCGGCGCGAAGGCGACCACGGCTTCTCGCCCCTGGACCCAGTCGCGACGCTTAACGGCGGCCGGCTCGTCCTGTTCGGCGGTCCGGGCGCCCTCAACGCCTCGGTCGATGTGGGCTTGCTCAAGCCGGCGCACGACCGAAGGCTCGGAGACCCCGAGGCTGCGGGTGATCTGTGCGTAGGCCAGATCCGAGGCACGGGCCACAGCGGCGAAATCACACTCGAACTCACGCGGATCGCGCTTCGACATGGGCATCCTTCTCATCGAACTTCGACCTACCCGATGGTGACCCCACGGGCCGTCCGGTGAACGGCGCCCTGCGGTCACAGACCCGTTCTGGGAAACCCGACCGTGGGGCGGGTCAACCCGTCACCTATCGATGCAGCAGTCCCGTGCTCGCAGAGGCGAGGTCCTGGCCGAGACTGAAGGCGCGTGGGGCCCGACGCTCTCCGCTTCCTGAAGAAGCACCGTGCCCTACGTCCGCCGGCCAGCCTCACCGAAGCGGTCCGCACCGTGCTCGGCTCAGTACCTGCAAGACCGTGTACGACGCCCTGGGGTGATCCGCAACGACCTGGCTCAACGAGCGCGAGGAGCTTTGGCACGCAGGCCCTTCACGATGCAGTGGAGTTGCTCGATGGCGTAGTCCGCGCTCAATTGCTGCGCGTCCTCGACTGCCACGAGGGGTCCCCGCGAGCCAGTCAGGAACGGCAGCGATGAGAATGCGATCTGCTTGATCGTCGGTGATGTCGCCAGCGGATCAACCAGCCAGCCCAGAGCGCTAGAGGCGCGCCGCGCGGATGTCGCAGCGATATCACGGCTCGAGGCTACTCTCCAGGTCATGCCGTGGACTCCGCTGCACGTGGCTCTCGGTGAGGCGACCGCAGAGCTCGACTACGCGCTCATCGAACGCGCCTGCATCAAGGCGGTGCGCGAGAGCGCGACTCTTGACTGGAAGCAGGAGCTCCCGCTGACCGCTGGCCGTGACGAGCAGAGGGCCCGGCAGCACCAGCAGCAGGAACTGGCCAAGGACGTCGCGGCTATGGCCAACACCGGCGGAGGGATGATCGTCTACGGCGTTGCCGAAGTGCGGTCCCCGGGCACTTCAGCAGCAGATCACATCGAACCGGTCGGGGCCGTCGACGAGACGACGTTCAGGGCGATCCGGCAAGTCGCCGGGACACTCGTCTACCCACCGGTGGCGGGCCTGCAACTACTCCCACTTAGCCCAGCCGACAAACCCAGCGACGGGGTGCTGGTTCTACTCGTTCCCGACAGCCCTGAAGCTCCCCATCTGGTCCATCCCAGCAACGGGCGAGACTGGTTCGGGGCGCCGTATCGCCACGGACCTGATACCGAGTGGATGGTGGAACGACAGCTCGCGAGCGCCTATGCGGCACGCGAAGCCGGAAGGCGACGACGAACTGAGGACTTCGACTCTCGATTCGACACCTTCACCTCCACGCTCCCGGGCGACTCTCACGTCACGTGGGTCGTGGCCCAGGCCGTGCCCGACGTCCCGCTCCCACGTCCGCGAGAACTCCAGCTACCGACCGCGAACGGGATCATTAACCGCGCGTGGTCATCCCCGATCGTCAGCAGCTTCGGACCACGCGACCTCACCAACGGCGCACCGACCAGACGCGGGCTGCGACGCTTCACCAGGCAAGGCCAGCGCAACATCAGCGCGGCCCCCGGCGCCGTCGCGCGCGGGCATATCGAGATCCACGGCGACGGGACCGTGATCGCGGCCTTCACCCGCGACGGCGCGATCCCCGGGGAGGGCCGGCAGTTTGGGCAGGTCCCGATCGACGACATCGAAGCCACCGCTATGGACTTCTTCGCCCTCGTGTGGCAGACACGCCAGGACCTGAACGTCACGAGCGACTACATCGCCCGGCTCGCCGTCCTCCCGCAAACGCAGATCTTCCGACGCCCCGACCCGGTGCTCGCCGGACACCTCCAGCCCTGGGACGAGGAACACCGCGTCTACGGCTACGCACCCGTCGATGGCCCCATCCTGACCGGGGAAGGACTCGCGGAAGCCCTGGCCTCCTGGATCGATATCACCAGCGACGCAGTCAACCAAACGGGCGCCGCAGGCGCTCTCGACGTCAACCAGATCCTCACCGAACTCTGGCTAGAAGACTGAGACCCGACGCGATACGGGTGCTCGCGTTGCTTGCGGCGTAGGCCTTCGCGACGGCCGCAGCGAGCGCTGTCGATCTTCATGAGAAAGAGCGGTGCGAGGGTTGCAGTTGGTGTTTGGGAGCGCTGGCAGGGGCACTTGCTCGTTCCGTTGCTGCTCGCTAGAAGGGGTGGTGGGTCCACTGCGCCTGGACCTCAGTGGCCGCGGGCGTGTCGCCGAGGAGTCGTTCCCAACCCCCGGCGCCCATCGCCTGTTTCCACCTGAAGGGTCCGGTGGGTTGGCCGAGGTGTGCAGCAAGGCCGTGAGTCGTCTGGACGGCGACCTGTACGACGATGCTCATCGAGTTGAGCGCGTGGTGCGATTGCAGTGAGAGTTTCCTTGTAGGGGTCAGTTCCACGATGCCAGGCATCGAGGGAGGCGCGCTGGCTCGGTCTTGGTGTGCGAATCCGTGACGAACTTTAACCATGGTGTCCAGCGCACTAGCGGCGTCATTGCCCTGGTAGTTCTTCGTAGTGCCCCGCCACCTCGTACCGTTCCCGACCTCGGCCCAGGATGTCGAGACGACGATGTTCCAGTCAGGGCGAGGGTCATAGTGAAAGTGGGCCCAGAGCATCTTGGCGATGTTCCGCGAGTTGGGCGTCTGAACCATACCCCCGGTGCCCTCGATGGGGAACCAAGATGTGGACGCAGCAACGGTACCGACCAGGGGAAGGGCACGAAGGGCGAGGTCCTCGCAGAACGCCTCAAGTGCGCCGACCGAGGCAACGACGACTGCGCGGTTCAGGGACTTGTTTGCGACGGGCGGCGAACCTGCGCCTGTGCGGTTGCCTGAAGCTCGTCGTTCCGCCGCCAAGGTAGCGTTGCGTTGCTCCACGATCCCGTAGAGCCGAGCTGCATCGGCGAGGTAGTCCGGGAGGTTGTCTAGCGACTCCTGGAGCGGGTGCTTCGACATGTCTAGAACCTACCCCCTGGCGGCTTCGGACATGGGCCGACAGTTGCTGAGCACGAGTCCGCGGCACCTTCCTGGGCGACCCCCGCACCAGCGCCTAGTGCCCGGCGATCAGGTCCGGCCCCTGCCGAGAGAGCAGCATGAGCGCGAACACCAGCACCGGCGTGGAGCCCGCCCGCCCCGCCCCCAGCGGCACCTCGACCGGCGGGAACCACAGGTCGCACTGCAACCGGTGCCCCGGCTCGTAGGTCGTGCGCGTGGCTGGGTCCGGCGGCAAGTAGTACGGGAGCAGCATCCGCACCCGATCCTTCAGGATCGTCAACGATCGTTCGCACCCGATCCGCTGAGCGATCACCGTCGCCGGTATCGTGGGACACGACGCCAGCAGCTCACGGACCTGCGGCTCGACCACGTTGACCAGCGAGCCCCTTCGCCGCACGGACGTACTTCGGCGGCGCATCACGCGCCAACGCCCAACGCACCGCGTTCCTCGAGACCGCCATCGCTGGGAGCGATCGCCTTGATCGCCATCCCCTAGACCGATGCAGCCGACGGATCTCCGCCCAGGCCTCCACCGGTCACCACCCTCCTCAGTGTGGCCGAGGGGTCTACTTTCAGCCGTCGCTCAGGGTACGTTTTCACGCGCCGTCGACACCCCGGCGAAATGGCCACCCGGTCGCTCTCCTCAGTTAGCCGCCCGCCTCCCAGCGGTCGCGGTCTGCGCGCCCGCGCGCCAGGTGACGTTAGTGCTCTCAGCGGACTCGCACTGGGTGATCGCAACGGGTGATCACATAGACATCATCATTGTCCCCGCTGTGGTGGCAGTTTCGGCGTGGGCCGTATGCTTGATCGGAGCCGCCTAGGTACTGCATGGTGTCGGCATGAACCAGTCACTGACCGCCGCACCTCACGGCAGCGTCACTGCCGAGAACGAGACGGCAGCGACCGAGCACGAGACCCGTGAACACCTCCTGACCCGCGCCAAGCGCGACGCAGCTCCCGTCCTGAAGGACTTCGTCCAAGACCCCGACCGGACCAAGACACACCGGGCGGGTCCCCTGAGCGTGTTCGTCCAGCACGGTGACCTGCGCGCACTGCGGGCCTTCTTGTTCCTGCACGCCATCATCAGCAGCGGCGAGGGCGACAACGGCTGGAGCACGACCCTGCCACTGAGCGTATGGGCACGAGCTTTCGACACCACCGCCACCGCCGAGCCCCGCTCCGCGTCGACCGCAGCGACCAAGCTCCTTACTCGCCTGGTGGACCGCAAGCTCATCGCGCGCCAACGTGCAGGCCGCGCCCGCAAGATCACTGTGACGCTCCTGCGCCCTGACGGCACCGGCGAGGTCTACACGCGGCCCGGCCGAGGCAACTCTGACCGCTTCCTAAAACTGAGCAACGTCTACTGGACCCAGGGCTGGTACGCGAAGCTTGACCTGCCGGCCACCGCGATGCTCCTGGTCGCTCTGCACGAGAAGCCCGGGTTCGAGCTCGTGACCGAGAAGGTGCCTAACTGGTATGGCTGGTCAGCCGACACCGCAGAGCGCGGACTCACGACGCTGCAGGACCTAGACCTGGTCACCGTGGCAAAGCGAACCAAGAAGGCACCGCTGGCTCCCAGCGGCGTGACGACGGTCAACGTCTACACGCTGACCGGACCGTTCGCCCACCCTGAGTCCACACCACAGGCAACAAGCACCAAGAAGCGGCGCAAGCCTCCAGTGCGAATCACCAAGACCGCAGGGTCCCGCGGAACGCGACCGAGCCCGGCCCCGTCCAAGACCACCGGGGACGACTGACGTGAACACGCACATCTACGTCGACGAGACCAAGGCCAAGGGATACCTCATCGTCGCCGCGACCGTGCTCACGAGCGAGTCCGACATCCCGCGCACGATGCTGCGTGATCTCGTTCTGCCTGGCCAACGATCGCTGCACATGAACGACGAACGCGACTCTCGCCGCCGGGTCATCGCCGACACCATCGCGCGGATGTCCGATCTCGGCCTCCATGCCACCATCTACGACGCCGGCCGAAGGTATCGCAACGAGAAGGAGCGCCGAGCACAATGCTTGCGCGCTCTGGTGCAGGAGGCAGCCCTCGTCCCCCAGGCATCCATCACCTTCGACCGTGACGACTCGCTCGTGAGCTGGGACCGCCAGCAGATGATCGAACTGACCCGGACCATGGACACCGGCGACCGCATCCGCTACACCCATGCATCACGCAACACCGAAACACTGCTTGCCGTGCCCGACGCGGTCGCGTGGTGCTGGGCTCGCGGCGGCGACTGGCGACGACGCGTTGGGCCCATCATCCGTGACGTCCGGCAGGTCTAGACACCGAACCGAGTCCAGACACGAGTCCCCAAGCAAGCGCGAAGCCCGAGCGCCGCGGCCGTCCGGCCGGGTCTCGGGCTCACTTCCCGAAGTTCAACACTCCGAGCGGCACCAGCATAAGAGCATCATCTCCACCTGTCAGCCCCCACCACCCGCCAGTCGGCGAGACGCTGAGAACGACGGATCCGCTCCCCTACACGGGCGACGTTCGCCACCGCCCCAGATGTCACGTACCGGTGCGGCAGACCCGACCCTGCAGGCGTCAGGTCCGGGTCTTGGGGTGTCTTGTCAGGGTGACCGCTGCCGCGCGCGCGGAACGCTCTGTCCCGGTGAACGGGTCGTGGACCACCACATCCGGGTTGATCGCGGTGAGCGCGTTCCGCACGATGGGCGCGGTGCTCTCGTCGAGCAGTCCGGCGTGGTCGAGGACCGTCGCAAACAGGTAGGACCGTTGCGTATCGATCGCCGGGTCGTCGGCCTGCCCGCCTTCAGGTGTCTGCGCCCAGATCGGGGTGGTGGCATCTGCGGAGGCAGGATCCTCGATGGCGGAGCGGAGTGCCTTGACTGCGTCCGGGTCGTGGCGGAGTCGGCGCAGCAGCGGGCCCGTCAGCAGGGGGAACAGCTCGGCGGCGTCCCGGAGCATGATCTGGTGGTGTGCCCGTTCGACGATCACGGGCAAGACGCTTGCTGGTGAGCACCGGACGGCGATGGTGAGCGAGTCGGTCCATTCGCGACGATCTCGGGGCTCGTCGGATCGGAACCAGGCTTCCAGGTCGGCGAACATGGTGCGACTGCGCTCGTCGTTCGGGAACAGTTCGCAGAATAGCGCCCGCAGTTGCGGGTCGGTGTCGAGGCTGGGCTGTTGCGTCAGGGTGTCGTGGAGCGTGTCGGCGGGGATATGCCACGAGTCCGGGTCGACCAGCAGGTCGTAGACCTCGTCCGGCCCCGTGCGTCCCGAGGTGGAAGATCCTACGTGCGTTAGGCAGGCAAGAAAGAGGTCGAGATCGCGGCGTCGACCGCGATGCGACCAGAGCAGGTACTCGGCGCTGTTGCGGAACTGAGGGTTCGCGTCTGCCTCCGCGCGAATGAGCTCGCTGACGGCGGGGTGCGGGGACGAACAGGTGCTCAGCTGCCCGAGCACGCCTGCTCGTGCGTTCGCGGGTACGTCCCTTGCGTTGGAGGCGGACAGCAGAGCGAACAGGTCGTCGCCGAAGTGGGTTGACACCTCGTCCCAGTTGGCGTTGAGCAGGTCGACCAGCTCCCGGTCGACGCCTCCGAACAGGAGCCGAAGGCGCACGCCTGGTCGAGTAGGTTCCCCGATGGTCTCCAGGAGCCCGTCATGCAGCCCGAGCTCACCTAGTAGCAACATCCCGACCCAGCCGGTCTGCCTGCGGTCATCGTGGGCTGGGCCGTACCCGCAGAGGTCGGCCCGCACCTGTATGCGCAACCAGTCTTTGGCCTGCTCGGTCTGCGTGTGCTCGGCGTTCGGTGAGATCCGGTACCGCTCGACGCGACGGATCAGTCCAGTCAATGCAGTGCGCTGCACCCACAGGTCCGTGTCCTCACCCCAGTCCTCGAGCAGCTCACACAGGGTCGCGGGGGTCAGATCGGAGCGGGTCAGGGCATCGACGAGCACCTCCCGCAGCCGCGGTTGCAGGTAGGCAAGCTGGTCGAGAACCGCATCCATCATCATGTTGGCTGTGGCGCCGGCGCGGGCACCGTACTCGCGCACGATCGCCGGGGGTGCCGGGTCGTGGATGCCGCTGCTGATGTACCGGGGGTGCTGCAGGGCCCGCAACGCGAATGCGACGACTGCCTCGTGCGCGGGCCACGCGGCAATGATCGAGTCGACATGCCAGGTGAGGTGCCCGGTCCCGACTGCGGTGCAGCGTGTCGCGAGTTCGGCCGGGTCGTACTCGCGCAGGATCGCAACGGACTCAGGGTCCTCCGGGGTGCTGGCGAACTGTGCCCAGGCGTCGGCGACTGCCATCGCCACAAGGACCCGCGCTTCCCCGTCACCCTCGTCGGCCGAGGAACGCAACAACGCGACGAGCAACCGGAATCCTTCCGCGGCACCGAGCGCTTCCAGTGCAAGCGGTGCGAGCGGTGCCGCCGACTCAAGAGGCCCGTGCAGGCGCTCCTCGAACAGCGCGCGCACCTCGGGGCGCTGCCCGAAGCGCTCCAGCAGCGCGGCCCCGACACGCACGGGACGCCACGAGTCCAGGGCGGGCAGGAGCGCATTGAGCGCCTCGTCGTCGGGCAACGATTCGGCGAGGGTGATGATGCCGTCGCTGAACGGAGGCGTCTCGGCTTCTTCGCGAATAGTCGCCGCGGCGCTGCGCGCGAAAGCGGGGTCTGCGCGCCACGACTCGGGGATGAGCGCAAGGTTGTGCAGCACGAGCCCGTGGCGGTCGGGGTGTTCCAGTTCACCGGCCACCCAGTTCTTGATCGCGTCGTCGTCGCTGAAGGTGGTGCAGGCCAGCAGCCAAGCCATCGACCTGTCGCCGCCGTTTTGACCGTTGCCCGACAGGGTCTCCAGCACGAAACGCGCCGCTATCGGCTGCTCCGACAGCGCATGCTGTACGAACGGGACGGCGAGGTTTGTCCAGTACTCCCGCGGCCGCAACCCCTCGCGCCACAAGAACTCTCCGAACCACTGGTGCTCCGCAGCGGAGAGGTAATCGAACTGTCCTCCCGCGGCTTCCCGCATCAGGTGCAGAGAGCACACCCGCAGCTCCGGGGTGATCTGCGCTCTTGCCCACTCCATGAGGGCGGGCAGCTGCGGCCAGTCCGGCCACCCTGTCCCCAGGCACAGCAGCGAGAACGCCTGGTCGATGGCCTTGGCACCCTCACGGACGTTCGTTTCGATGCGGGCGCCGACCGAAGCATCGCCGGCGTAGCGAATCGCGATGGCATGAGCAGCGTTCAGCTGCACCGCCTCGTCCTCGTGCCGCAGCCCCCACAGCAGCGTAGAAAGGACCCTCGACTCCGCGACCGCGGCGTCGCGGAGCATCCACAGCGGTGACGTCGGTTCGGGGTGCGCGGCGTTAAGCCATCGTCTGAAGGTTGTGAGCAACAGCGGTCGCAGCGAGGCGTGCTTCGTCATCGACACCAGCGACGCGATCAGCGTGGCCCTGTGGGCGGTCGTGGCGTGCTCGTTGACTCGCTCGATGATCTCGGTCACCCACCGCAGCTGCGTCTGCGTGGTGATCGCGACGTCGGCTGCGATGGCCTCGGCGATCAGTTCGTACTTGTCGACCGGGTCCACATCGGGATGCTCGCTGAGCCGAATGAGCAAGGACGCGTTCACGTGTGCGTTGACCTGCGTGGCCAGCCCGGCGATGAGGACGTCCCGCCAGGTGGGGTCACCAGCCCGGGCGGTGAGGGCAATCTCCTGCTCGTCGGGTCGGAGTGTGGCCAGGTGCTCGCCGGCAAGCTGATCGAGAAGAACCCGATGCAAGAACCCGACCATGCCAATGCCCTGCGGCACGAGCAGCCCGTACTCGTCCTCCGCCTGCGACAGCACCGCCGCCGCGACCCGGGCCGCGTCGGCCGCCGGGTATGCGAGACCGTCATCGCGGCGGAGCTCCTCCCGGAACCGCCGCTCCGCCTCTCGCCTGGGGAGAATCGCCGAGCCGCCCTCGACCCGGACCTGGTAGGCGACCCCACGAAGCACCGTGAGCATGTCGCCGGTGGAGAACTCGGATCCCGCCGCGGACGAGGCGCGGCGGCGCATCTGCGGATGCTTGTCGACCAGAAGCTGGACGAGCGCGGAGAACAGGCGGAACCGTTGCGGTGGTAGCGACTCACCACGCCACGACGTCGCCAACAGGCCGAGGAACAGCGGCGTGCCGAGAAGCGGGCTCAGCGCCGGTATCTGGCTCAGCTCGGCCAGGAACGCCTCCGCGTGCGGGGCGGACGGCCCGTCTCGATCGATCGTGTCGGACTCGGACAGCACCCGGGTGACCAAATCGACCTGCTGAGCGTGCGAGAGCGGGGCGAGGACTGCCTTCGCCCAGGGCGCCACCCAGTTCAACCGGTCCACCGCGTAGGGGCGGGCGGTGAGGACTGCACCTATGCGGCGTTGGGATACGAACGATTCGATGAGTCCGAGCGCGTACTCCGCAGACGCGGGGTCGTTCCACTCGTCGACGCCGTCGACGAGCAGGATCGCCCGTTCGTCGTCGAGGGCCGGCTGCGTGAGATCCCACGCCGACGGTCCACCCTGCTGGGTGACCCAGGCCTGGATGGCCGAGACGACCGAGTTTGTGGTGGACCCGTCGAGGTGTCGGCACAGGAACCCGAACGGCAACCACAGCGGCAAGTCACCGCCGTGCGCCCGCTGAAGCGCCGCGGACTGCGGTTCGGCTGCAAGGATGTCCGCGGCAGCGAACATCAAGAAGCTGGACTTGCCCGACCCGGGCGCGCCGATGAGCAGCCGGAGGCGCGCGGACTCGGCCCATTCGTCGACGGGAGTGCGCGCCCGATCCTCATCAGCCGTTCGGACCGGGTCTCGCCGCGCAGGCCGGCGGGGGCGGCGGCGCATTACTCGGGGCGTTCCCGCGTACTCCTCCAGCATCTGGATCGACACCGGCGGCTCATTCTGTTCCGGTTCCAGGGCAGTCGTCCGCGCCGACGTGTCCTCAGATGCCGGCTGCGTATCGAGGATCAGATACGACAGGCCCCGCGTGTGTGTGCCGGTGACCGTTGGCGAGGCGCCCTGCGCCCGGAAAGCGGCCCGATAGAGGCTTCCAAGGGCGGCGCGGGCTTCGCGTGCCCGCTCCGGTGTGATCCGTCGGCCGAGTTCCGCGGCGCGGTCCTCTCCGCAGAAGGCGGCAACCCACGCTCGCCCGAAGAAGTCATCCACCAGCCGAGGGTGATCTCGGAGCCGGGCGGAAACCTCCTCCGCTCCCCACGGTTCGAACTCGATGCCTTTCCCCGCAAGGGTGTCGTGCGCGGACCGGACAGCGGCATCCAGCTTCGTGTCTCGAAGCGACGAACTCGTGGCGTAGTAGAACCGGGAGCACCAATCTGCCCACTCGCCGGCGAGGAAGTCAGTGACCGCCGAGGTGATCGACGCGGCCGTGAGATCCTTCACTCGGCGTGACTGCAGGGCCACAAAGCCCCTCCCGGCCGCGGAGGATGGGTCCAGCGAGGGTGCCGTCCGCGCGTACACATCGATTCCCGCTTGGGCCTGCCCGGGCAGCCCATACAGGGTCGCGTGCTCGACATGCGCTTCAGTCTCCAGCAGCCGAGTGAATAGGCGTTCCACGTTCTCCGGGGTCAGCTCGCCCACAGGAAGCTGCGCAAGCCTGGTCTGCACCGGCGGGTTCGGCCATGGGCCGTCGGGGACGGACCACAGCGTCGCCGGCAACTCGAGTTGCTTCGTCGTCACTCTGCCATTCTGTCGCTCGAGACCGTCAGCTCGCTCCGTGCTCACGGACTGCCGTCCCGCGGCACTCGTCACGTCTGGCGCCAAGGCCGGCGCCGGACTAGAGCACTGACCTATCCCAGCAGTGGGTGGCTCTGCGGCACGGTGCGGGTGAGCCCGGCGGGCACCGTGTCCGATGGAGGGTCAAACGTCCCAGAACGGACAAGGCGTCGAGACGTTGCGGGCCATCGATGCGACTCATAGGGCATTCGAGGCACCCTCCGTCACCCCTCCTGACTGGGAGCAAGATGAGGACCAGAGCCCTTGGGCCTCACCACAACGATGTCCTTGGGGGATGCGAGCGGGTGAGAGCCCCCGCGATCGAAGCAACTGAGCGTGCCTGACGACAGACCCGACCTACACGACCTTCACTCCTCCGATGGCCGCCCGGCGGCCAGTAGGGCGGATCGACGACCCCGCTGCGGCCACCGCTCGTCTCACCCCCCCTTGGCTCACCCCGAAGACCAACCCGACCTCCTGCAAGGTCAACCCGCCGTCGTACAGCCGCACCGCCTCCGACACTTCCCCCTCAGCGAGCCCCCTCGTGCGTATCGGAACCGACGAACGAACCAGATGCGCAACTACCGTGCGCCGATGGATCCCGAACCGATCCCCCAGCCGCACCACACCCCAGCCTCGCTCGTACAGCGACACCAGCTCGGCCACCTCGACGGCACTCAAGAAGGTTTGAGTCTTCCCAATCGAACGGACCACACTCCCACGCGCGTCCACCACCGACGGCTCCACCACCCGCCGACCACACTCGTAGAAGCCCTCTGAGCAGCGCGAAGCCACCGTCACCAGGGCAGGGGAAGGGTTCTCAAACTCTCTACGCAGGCGCACGACGTCGAACCGCCCGCTCCCGACTGACTCCCCGCGCTGTCCAGCGTGCCGCCGGAGCCGCGCCCGGCGGTGCCCCGCTGGCCCGTCGTCTCCGGGGCGGACGACGGGCGGGCGCCCGGCGATCCGCCGGCCTCGGTCCCACCACGAGCTCGCCCGGACTCGTCGCACGGATGAAACTGTACCGGCGAGACGGTATAGTTCTCCGGAGTTCCACGAGGAGGAAGACGATGAACGACCTGATGACCCCGGCGAGGCGGTGGGCCTCGCTCGCCGTGCTGGTGGGAGCCGTGCTGCTGCTGGCCATCGATGCGACCGTGCTGTACCTGGCCGTTCCGTCGCTGACGGCTGACCTGTCCCCGACGGCGTCCCAAGTCCTCTGGATCGGGGACATCTACTCCCTCGCGCTGGCCGGTCTGCTGGTCACGATGGGCAACCTGGCCGACCGGATCGGTCGCAAGAGGCTGCTGCTGATCGGGGCCGCCGGATTCGGTCTGGCCACGATCCTCGCGGCGTTCGCCCCGACGCCGGAGGTGCTCATCGCGGCACGCCTGCTGCTGGGGGTGGCGGGCGCCACGATCATGCCGTCGACGCTGTCGCTGATCCGCAACCTCTTCACCGACCCGATCGAGCGCACGCGCGCGATCGCGATCTGGTCGGCGGCCGCCGCCAGCGGCATCGCTCTCGGCCCACTGGTCGGCGGGGTGCTGCTGGAGAACTTCTGGTGGGGCTCGGTGTTCCTCATCAACCTGCCCGTCATGGCGCTGGTGATCGGCCTCGGCGCCTGGCTGCTGCCCGAGTCCCGCGATCCAGCCCCGGGCAGGTTCGACCTCGTCTCCAGCTGCCTGTCGATGCTCGCGATCATCCCGTTCGTCTACACGATCAAGCAGGTCGCCGGCGGCCGGTTCGAGCTGACCACCGCGGCCGCGATCGTCGTCAGCATCGTCGGGGGAGGGCTGTTCGTGCGGCGTCAGCGCCGGGTCGCCTCCCCGATGATCGACGTGGGCCTGTTCCGCAACCCCGCCTTCAGCGGCGCCGTGCTGGTCAACTTCATCTCGGTGTTCGCCCTCAGCGGCGTGCTGTTCTTCTTCTCCCAGTACCTCCAGCTCGCTCGCGGTCTCAGCCCGCTCCAGGCGGGACTCGCGCAGCTGCCGACGGCGCTCTCGGCGATGGCGGCCGTCGCGCTGGTCGGGCTCCTCCTCTCGCGGCTCGGGCGGGGGCGGGCCATCGCCGTCGCGCTGGTGACCGGAGCGGTCGGACTCGGGCTGCTGGCCGCCCTGGAGAGCAGCGAGCAGCTCGTCTGGGTGCTGCTGGCCGTCGTCCCGCTCGGCCTCGGCATCGGCGTCGCCGAGACCCTGAGCGTCGACGCGGTCGTCTCCGCCGTCACGCCCGCCAAGGCCGGAGCCGCCGCCTCGGTCTCCGAGACCGCCTACGAACTCGGCGTCGCCCTCGGCATCGCGGTCCTCGGCTCGCTGATGACCGTGTTCTACCGCTCGGGCCTCGACCTGCCGGGTGACCTGCCCGGCGAGGTCGCGGCGCGGGCCGAGGACTCGCTGGCCTCGGCCGCTGCGGTCCTCGAACCCGGCAGCCCGGCCCTGGACGCGGCGCGGCACGCCTTCGTCTCGGCGATGCAGTCCACCACCCTGATCGCCGGCGCCGTGATGGTCGTGGCCGCCGTCGCGGCCGTGACCCTCATCCCGAACGGCCGGAGCGCCGTCGTCGTCGAGCACTGAGCACCCGGCGACTGACATCCTTGGGGCGTACCCACGAGAAGGGAGCCGGGGCATGGGACGGACCGCCGGACGCAGCGCGGACGAGACGAGGGCGCTGATCCTGGCCTCGGCGGCGCGCCTGATCGGCCGTCACGGGACCGCGGTGCCGGTGACCGACATCGCCGCCGACGCCGGGGTCTCCAAGGGTGGCCTGCTCTACCACTACCCGACCAAGGAGGCCCTGCTGGACGGCCTGGCCAGGGACGTGATGGGCCGGTTCCGCAGCCAGGTCGAGCTGGCTGCCGAAGAGGAGCCCGAGGGGACGCCGGGCAGGCTCACCCGCGCCTACGTCCGCGTCAGCTTCGCCGACGCCGGAGACGTCGTCGAGCTGCGTGACGCCATCGGCCTCGCCGCCAACCTGATGTTCGAGCCCGGCCTGGAACGGCTCGCCCAGGAGGACGCGGCGAGGTGGCGCGCCGCGCTCTCCGACGACGGGCTCGACCCGGCGCTGACCCGCCTGGTCATCGCCGCCACCGACGGCAGCAACACCGGACCGCTGTGGGGCGCCGTCCTGACCCAGGCCGACCGGGACGCCCTCGAGGCCGACCTGATCGCCCTCACGCGCCGCGACGACTCCTCCGGCTGACCCCACGCCGGCCGCCGCGGCCCGCAGGTCGGCAGCCCCGCCCGGATGCCGAGGCGCCCGATGCGGGGAGTCGCCGTAGCCTGGGGGCCATGTCCCACCCCACCCCCGCCGCGGACGTGGCGGCCGGCCGGTACCCGACGGCCACCTCCGTCGATGACTTCGCGCGCAACCTCGCCGACGTGCGCGCCCGGATCGCGGCGGCGGCCGAGCGCGTCGGGCGCGATCCCGCCGACGTCCGGCTCCTGCCCGTGAGCAAGACCGTCCCGGGCGAGCGCATCCGCCTGGCCGTCGCCGCCGGCTGCCGCGAGCTGGGCGAGAACAAGGTCCAGGAGGCCGCGCGCAAGCACCGCGAGCTGGCCGACCTCGACGTCGCCTGGTCCGTCATCGGCCACCTCCAGACCAACAAGGCCCGCGACGTCGCCGCGTTCGCCGCCGAGTTCCAGGCGCTCGACAGCCTCCGCGTCGCCGAGGCCCTCGACCGCCGGCTCCAGGCGGCCGGCCGCCCGCTCGACGTCTACGTCCAGGTCAACACCTCGGCCGAGGAGTCGAAGTTCGGGCTGGAGCCGGCCGCCGTCCCGGACTTCCTCGCCGAGCTGCCGCGCTACTCGGCGCTGCGCGTGCGCGGGTTCATGACGCTCGCCGTGTTCTCCGACGACGAGGAGCGGGTGCGCGCCTGCTTCCGCGTCCTGCGCGACGTGCGCGACCGGGCCCGCGACGTCGACCCGGACGCCGTCGGCCCCGGCGACCTCTCGATGGGGATGTCGGGCGACTACGAGACGGCGGTCGAGGAGGGCGCGACCTGCGTCCGCGTCGGCCAGGCGATCTTCGGCGCTCGCGCCACGCCGGACAGCCTGTACTGGCCCGGCACCGTGGCGGGCGACGACGGCCCGGTCCCGTGACCTTCGTGAGCGCGGACGCCGCCGGCGCCCACGGCCTCGAGCTCGACACCCGGACGGTCGACGTCCTGGCGATCGGCTCCCAGCTCGTCCACGGGTCCGTCGGTCTCAACGCGGCTCTGCCCGTCTACACCGCGGCGGGCCTGCGCCGCGCCGCCCTGCCGACGACGATCCTCAGCGTCCTGCCGCACTACCCGTCGATGCACCGCGTCGACATGTCGGCCGCCTGGCTCGGCGACACCCTCGACGACCTGGTCGCGAGCGGGGCGCTCGACGGGCTGCGGGTCGTCGCCGTCGGCTACCTGCCCGTCCCGGAGCACGCGGGCGTCGTGGCGCGGTGGTACGACGGGTGGCGCGCCGCGCGCCGCGCCGCGGGGGCTGACGTGCCGCAGCTCGTCCTCGACCCGACGCTGGGCGACGTCGAGGTCGGCTTCTACAACGACCCGGCGGTCGGCCCCGCCCTGCGCCGCGACCTCCTGCCCGTCGCGACGGGAGCCGTCCCGAACCTGTTCGAGCTGGCGCACCTGGTGGACCGGCCGATCGAGGAGCTCACCGGCGACGCGCTCCTGGAGGCCGCCGCGTCGCTCCTGGACGACGGGCTCGACTGGCTGGTCGTCACCGGGCTGCGCGGGCAGGTCGGGGAGCGCCCGGACGCCGGCGGGATCGGCGAGCTCGTCCTCGTCGGCGGCTCCGCCCAGCTCCGCCGGCACGAGCTGCTGCCGTCGACGGCCAAGGGCGTCGGCGACGTCTTCACCGCCGCGCTGTGCGCGCGGATCGTCGCGGGCGGACACGTCGTCGAGGCCGTCGACGCGGCCGCCGCGATCACCGCCGACCACATCCGGCGCGGCGCGGCGGGCGACTCGTAGTCGCTCGGCGCCGCGACCGGTCGCGGCGGAGATGTCGGTGGGCGGTGGCACGCTGAGGACGTGGGCAGCACGTCGGCGGTGATCGAGGGCACCGGAAGCGCGGGAGCGCTGGTCGTCGTCCTCGATCGCCCCGGCGACGACGGCTCCGCCGACCGCGGGGCCGACGGCGACGTCGTCCGCCTCACCGTCCTGTCGTCGAGCGCCGCGTCGGACGAGGACGCCGGCGAGGCCGGCGTCATCGACGAGCGCGAGATCGATGCGCGGGAGCTGGCCGGCGTCGTCGCCGACCTGGACCGGACGCGACAGGTCCGCTGGGTCTGGGACTCGACGGCGGCCTGGTACCCGGACCTGGTGGCTGGCGGGACGAGGGTCGCGCGCTGCCACGACCTGCGGCTGGCGCGGATGATCCTGCGCGGCTCCGAGCTGGCGCGACCGGCGGACCCGGGGTCGGCGCTCAGCGCCGACCCGGCGTGGGACGACTGGGACGGCGGCTGGGCGGCTGGACCCGAGAGCACGGCGGCGCGGCTCGCGCTAGCCCAGTCGGCCCAGGAGTCGCCGTTTCTCCAGGACGCCTTCGACCTGCCCCTCGACCCGCCGGTCGCCGGGGAGTCGGTGCCGGCGGAGCCCGGTGGCGGCGCCCTCGCGCGCGACGCCGCGGGGGAGTGGCGTCGCCAGCAGTCCCTCCTGCGCGCGCTCGCCGGGACGCATCCCGGCAGCGCGCACCGCCTGCGGCTCCTGCTCGCGGCCGAGTCGTCGGGGGCGCTCGCGGCCGTCGAGCTCCACCACGACGGCCTGCCGTTCCGCCGCGACGTGCACGAGCGGACGCTGGCCGACCTGCTCGGCGAGCGGTCCCAGCCCGGGGCGCGGCCGAGCAGGCTCGAGGCGCTCGCCGCGGAGGTCCGCGGCATCCTCGGCGCGCCGACCCTCAACCCCGACTCGCTCCCGCACCTGCTGCGCGAGCTGCGTCGCAACGGGCTCGACGTCTCCTCGACGAACCGGTGGGAGCTCGAGAGCCTCGACCACCCCGTCGTCGCGCCGCTGACGGAGTACAAGCGGCTCGCCCGCCTCATGTCGGCCAACGGCTGGGCGTGGCTCGACGCCTGGGTCGCCGAGGACCGGTTCCGGCCCGACTACGTGCCCGCGGGCGTCGTCACCGGTCGCTGGTCCAGCCGCGGGGGAGGGGCGCTGTCGCTGCCCCACGTCATCCGCGACGCCGTCCGCGCGCGCGAGGGGTGGCGTCTCGTCGTCGTCGACGCCGCCCAGCTCGAGCCGCGCATCCTCGCCGCCATGTCCCGCGACGAGGCGATGCTCGCGGCGGGCGAGGGGCACGACCTGTACGGCGGGCTGGTCGACGCCGGCGTCGTCGACACCAGGGCGCACGCCAAGGTCGGGATGCTGGCCGTGCTCTACGGCGGGACGTCCGGCAGCGCGGCCGTCCTGCTGCCGCGGCTCGCCCGCGCCTACCCGCGCGCCATGGGGCTCGTCGACGCCGCCGCCCGGACCGGCGAGTCGGGCGGCATCGTCACGACCTGGCTCGGCCGCAGCTCCCCGGCCCCCGGCCCGGAGTGGCGGGCGACGCAGGCCGCGGCGTCGGACGTGGGCGCCGGTGCCGCCGAGGAGTCGCGGGCGCGCAGCCGGGCGCGTGACTGGGGCCGGTTCACCCGGAACTTCGTCGTCCAGGGCTCGGCGGCCGAGTGGGTGCTCGCGTGGCAGGCCGGCGTGCGGCTCGCCCTGCGTCGCCTCGCCGGTGACCACGGGCTCGGCCACGACGAGGCGCCGCAGCTCGCGTTCTTCCTGCACGACGAGCTCGTCGTCCACGCGCCGCGCGAGCTCGCGCCGCAGGTGGCCGTCATCGTCGAGGAGGCGGCTCGGGCCGCGTCGGTGCTGCTCTTCCCGCACCTCGATCGTCCCGGGCTGATCCCGCTCGACGTCGCCGTCGTCGACTCCTACGCCGAGGTGGACGGTCCGGCCTCGACCGGCGGTGACGCGGAGGTCTAGGTGCCGCCGGGTGTCCGCTCCCCGCGGATCGATCGCGGACGCACTCGGTCGGGGACGGCATCGGCCCAGGTGGGAGCGTCGGCGGACCTGGCGAACCCCGGTGGCCGGTCGGCGGGTCCGCGGGGAGCGGACGGCCCCGGTCGCACGCGCGACCGGGCGGGCCCTAGGCCGGCTGGTCCGGCGGCTCGGGACGGGTCGAGCCCGGGAGGATCAGGTCGAGCACGAGGGTGACCGACTCGGCGCTGGCGCCGGGCGCGTCCGGCATGTGCTGGAAGCCGAGCGCCTCGTACAGCGCGAGCGCCGGGTTCGCGCGCGCGACCGAGAGGCTGACGTGCCCCGTCCCCTGGGCGCGGGCCCGCGCGAGGAGGTTGATGAGGAGGGCGCGACCGATGCCGCGGCGCCGATAGCCCGGCACGATGGCCAGCGACACCTCGGGGATGCCGGGGGCGACGAAGCCGTAGCCCGGCTCCTTGCTGGGAAAGTAGCGCAGCCACGCGGCGCCCACCGGGACCTGGAGCCCGCGCGGCCCCTCGAGGTCGACGGCCACCAGTCCCAGGTCGCCCGGCCGGCCCCAGCCGACCGCGTAGCGGGCGAGACGGGGCGAGCCGAGCACCCCGCGGCGCGTGTGGTGCTCCCCGCTCCAGTTGACGGCCTCGACCACCATGTCGACGAGGAAGTCACCGTCGGTCGGGGTGAGCTCGCGCACGCCGATCCGCGGCTTGTCAGCCTGGGTCGTCGACTCCGTCGTCACGCCCGTAGGCTACCGGGCCCAGCGCGTGGTGTCCGATCGGACGTCCGGGACGTGCTCCGACGCGGTATGACGCGGCTGCGGCATCTGCGGCATCCGCGGGTGTCTGCAGCCACGACCGCGGCATCCGACGGAACCGAACACCCGCCGCCGGGTCTCAGGCCCCGGGCCCGACCAGCCCCGTCGCGTGCGCGAGCACCACGGCCTGCACGCGGTCGCGCGACCCGGTCTTCGCCAGGACGTTGCCGACGTGCGTCTTGACCGTCGCCTCGGACACGACGAGCGTCGCGGCGATCTCGGCGTTGGACAGCCCCTGCCCGATGAGCGTCAGCACCTCGAGCTCCCGCGGCGTCAGGCAGGCCAGCTCGGCCGCGACCCCGCCGTCGGCGCCGCCGGCCACCTCGGGCAGGCGGTCGGAGAACAGCTCGAGCATGCGCCGCGTGATCCGCGGGGAGACCACGGCGTCGCCGCTCGCCACGACCCGGATCACCTCGATCAGGTCCGCCGGCTTGGTGTCCTTGAGCAGGAACCCGCTGGCCCCGGCCCGCAGCCCGGCGAAGGCGTACTCGTCCAGGTCGAACGTGGTGAGGATGAGCACGCGCGTGCTCGGCAGCGCCTGCGTGATGGCCTGCGTCGCCTCGATCCCGTTGCGTCCGGGCATCCGCACGTCCATGAGGATGACGTCGGGCTCGAGCGCGCGGGCCATCTGCTCGGCCGCCGCACCGTCCCCCGCCTCGCCGACGACCTCGATGTCCTCGACCGCCTCGAGCACGAGCCGGAAGCCGGTGCGCAGGAGGGCCTGGTCGTCGACGAGCAGCACGCGGATCATGCGGGGTCCTTCCAGGGGAGGGTGGCGCGGACGCACCAGCCGGTGGGGGTCGGTCCGGCCTCGAGCCGTCCGCCGAACACGACGACGCGTTCGCGCATCCCGATGAGGCCGCGGCCGGAGCCCGGCGCCGGCGCGCTCGGCCCGGGACCGGTCGCGTTGCGCACCTCGACCTCGACGGCGTCGTCCGTGCGGGCGACGGTCACGTCGATCGACGAGGCCAGCGGCGCGTAGCGCAGGACGTTCGTCAGCGACTCCTGCACGATCCGGAACACCGTGAGCCGCAGCCCGGTGTCGGCGGGCAGGTCGGTCCCGCTGCGGGTGAGGCTGACCGGCAGGCCGGCCGCCCGGAACCGGGCCACCAGGTCGTCCAGCGCCTCGGTCGGGGCCGGGGCGAGGGGCGCGTCGTCCGTCACGAACGACGACGGGGAGCGCCCGTCGGCGATCCCGAGGGTCAGGTCGCCCTCGGAGCGCAGGACGCCGACGACGCGTCGGGTGTCGCCCAGGGCGTCGCGCCCGGTCTGAGCGACATCGCGCATGACGCCGGCCGCCCGGGCGGGGTCGCGCTCGACGATGCCGGCCGCCCCCTCGGACAGCGTGATCATGACGGTGAGGGAGTGCGCGACGACGTCGTGCAGCTCGCGCGCGATCCGGGCCCGCTCGTCGGCGACGGCGAGCTGCTCCCGCTGCTCCTGCTCGAGCGCCAGCCGGTCGGCCCGGTCCATCAGCTCCGCGACGTAGCGGCGACGGTTGTGCACGGAGACGCCGATCGCGAGGGCCACGAGCGACGGGGTGAGCACGGCGAGGCCGATCACCGCCCAGAGCATGATCGAGGTGGCGCGTGGGCTCAGCTCGGGCGCCGGCTCCGACATCGCGATCGAGAACGACTCCGAGATCGACTCGGAGGCCACCATGGCGCCGATGAGCAGCACCCCGGTGATCGCCAGCGCCACCCACGCCGGGCGCGAGCCGCGGACGGCGGCGACGGCGTAGAGCGCGAACGCCGCGGCGTACTCGAACCCGCCGGACTGCTGCATGACGAGCATGAACACGACCCCGAGCGCCACCTCGACGCCCAGCACGAGCACGGGCCGCTGGCGTCGCCACCACAGGGCGGCGGTGCCGACCGCGGCCGCCGCGAGCGCGGCGGCCGTGTAGCCGGGTCCCCAGGGCAGGTCGGTCACCGGGGCGCCGAGCTGGTCGTTGTAGACGGCCGGGTCGAGCCCCTGGTACGGCATCGAGATGAACGTCGCCGTGATGAACGCCGGGACGCCGAACCACGCCATGACCAGGACGTCCATGACGCGGGGGTGGCGCAGGAAGAACCGGCGCACGCGACCGACGTGCGCCGTCGGAAGCGGGTCGCCGGGACGACGGGGGAGCGGTACGGCGGTCACGTCGACGAGGTCCGCCGCGTCGACGGCCGACGCCGCAGGGGGCGCAGCCGTCGGCTGCGCCCCCTGCGGGGAGTCGGGGGTGACCATGGGTCAAGCCTGCCCGATGACGTGACGCGGTGGTCGCTCAGGAGCTCACGCGTCCCGGCTCTTGACGAGGACGCCGCCGATCACGGTCAGGATCGCGACGAAGCCGAGCATGACGAGCCCGCCCTGCCACCAGCTCAGCAGCGTGTAGTCGACCATCGCCGCGTCGACCTCGGCCGAGACCGACATGAGCCGCGCACCGGCCTCGCTCGGCAGGTAGGTCATGACGTTGCTGGCCCACTCCTGGCCGAGGCCGACGAGGATGTTGAACGCCAGCGGGAGCATGAGCAGGATGCCGAGCACCGCGGCGATCGCGCCGGCCGAGCTGCGGACGATGACGCCGATCGCGAAGGCCATGAGCGCCACGAGGACGAGGAAGGCGCCGAGCCCGGCCAGGCCCCGCCAGGCGAGCGGGTCGGAGAACGACGCGGCCGTGTCCGCCGGCAGGATCGGGATCGACACGGCCCAGGAGATGAGGCCGCCAACGATGCCGGTCACGAAGACCACGACCGAGAGGACGACGGCCTTCGCGCTGAGCGCCGAGAGACGCCCGGGGGCGGCCGTGAACGTCGAGCGGATCATGCCGGTGGAGTACTCGCCGGTGACGACGAGGGCGCCGAGCACCGCGACGGTGATCTGGCCGAGGAAGTAGCCGAACGTCACGACCTGGACGCCGAGGCCCTGGAGGTCGGAGACGGGGATCTCCTGCGTGAAGGCCGCCATCGAGATCGCCATGAGGAAGGACATCCCGACCATGCCGAGGACGGTGAGGCCGAGGGTCCACCAGGTCGAGCGGAGCGAGACGAGCTTGATCCACTCGGAGGCGACGAGCCGGCCGAAGGAGAGGCGCTCGCTGCCGCGGATCGCGCTGGTCGTGGGGGTGAAGGCCGGTGCGCCGGCGGGCGGCGTCGCGGTGAGCGTGCTCATGCTGCGTACTCCTTCGAGGCAGCGGCGTCGGCGATGCCGGCCGCGTCGGGGGCTGCGGCGCCGGACGTGTACTCGACGTCCTGCGCCGTGAGGGTCATGTAGGCGTCCTCGAGGGAGGCGCGCTGCGGCGTCAGCTCGTGGAGCGCGAGGCCGGAGTCGGCGGCGATGTCGCCGATCTGGGCGGCCTCGAGGCCGCGGACCTGGAGCGAGCCCGGCTCGGAGCTGGTGATCGAGATGCCGGGGCCGGCCAGCAGCGCGGCGAGGTCGGCGGCGCGGGGCGAGCGGACCAGGACGGACGTGCCGGAGACGGCGTCGATGACGGACTGGACCGGGCCGGCGGTGATGATCCGCCCGCGGCCGATGACGACGAGCTCGTCGGCCGTGACGGCCATCTCGCTCATCAGGTGGGAGGAGAGGAAGACGGTGCGACCCTGGTCTGCCAGGTAGCGCACCATCGTGCGGACCCACTTGACGCCCTCGGGGTCGAGGCCGTTGACCGGCTCGTCGAGGATGAGCGTCTTGGGGTCGCCGAGCATGGCCGCCGCGATGCCGAGGCGCTGCCCCATCCCGAGGGAGAAGCCGCCGACGCGCTTGTCGGCGACGGAGGTCAGGCCGGTCATCTCGATGACCTCCGTGACCCGCTTGTCCGAGATGCCCTCGGTCGCCGCGAGCGCGCGCAGGTGATTGCGGGCCGAGCGTCCGGTGTGGACGGCCTTGGCCTCGAGCAGCGCGCCGACCTCGCGGAGCGGGGCGCGCAGGCTCGTGTAGTCCCGGCCGTTGACCGTGACGTGCCCGCCGGTCGGGCGGTCCAGCCCCATGATCATCCGCATGGTGGTGGACTTGCCGGCGCCGTTCGGGCCGAGGAAGCCGGTGACCCGGCCGGGGTGGATCTGGAAGGACACGGAGTCCACCGCCACCTTCGTTCCGTACCGCTTCGTGAGGTTCGTCGCCTCGATCATCTGCTCGCTCCTTTCGCGAATGCCTCGACGCTACGGACACGACCGGCGCGGGTGGTACCGGCGACGGGTGGAACTGCCGCTCGGCCCCTCTCCCGCGCCGTGGGGAGGCCCCTCATCCCGTGGGTGGAGGTCGTCCCCGACGGCGACCCCGACGGGAACACGGACCGCGGCGGTAGCGTTACTCCTCGTAGCGCGGCTGGTCCGCCGTGTCCAGAACGCACACGCCCACACCCCTAGGAGAGTCCGCGTGAGCAACCCGTACTTCACCAACGATCCGTACTTCGGCGACTCGGAGTCGGCGCGCAAGGAGCGGCAGAAGCTGGGTCTCACCCCGGCCGGTGCCTCCGCCGCGCCCGCGGGCCCCTACGGCTCCTACCAGCAGCCCGCCTCGGGCACGTCGACGCTGCCCCCGATCCCGCAGGCCGGCGCGCCGGCCCAGATGGACGCGCTCGAGCACGCCTACGCGGCCCCCGCGGCCACCGCCTACGAGACCGGCCGCATGACGTACGACGACGTCATCATGAAGACCGGCATCCTGCTCGGCGTCATCGTGCTCGTCGGGGCGCTCGCGTGGGTCGCCCCGCCGGGGATCCAGCAGATGCTCATGATCGTCGGTCTCATCGGCGGTCTCGTCCTCGGCCTGGTCAACTCCTTCCGCAAGAAGGTCTCGGTCCCGCTGATCCTCGGCTACGCCGTGTTCGAGGGCCTGTTCCTCGGCGCCATCTCGAGCTGGTTCGAGGGCCAGTGGTCCGGCATCGTCATGCAGGCGATCCTCGGGACGCTCGCGGTGTTCGCGACGATGCTCGTCCTCTTCCGCAGCGGGAAGGTCCGCAACACCCCGAAGTTCCAGCGCATCGTCATGCTGGCGCTGGTCGGCTACGCGGTCTTCGCGCTGGTCAACCTGGTCCTCGTGTGGACGGGCGTCATGGGCGGCTGGGGCATGCGCTCGGGCGGCCTCGGCCTTCTCATCGGCGCCGCCGCCGTGGTCCTCGCGGCCGCGACCCTCGTCATCGACTTCGACTCCATCCAGCAGGGCGTCCGCCGCGGCGCCCCCGCGCAGTACTCGTGGGCCGCGGCCTTCGGCCTCGCGGTCACGCTCGTGTGGATGTACCTCGAGATCCTGCGGATCCTCGCGATCCTGCGCGGCGACAACTAGCGTCGCCCGCCCGCGACGCGCGACGGCGGCGGTCGGCTCCCACCCCGGGAGCCGGCCGCCGCCGTCGTCGTCCTAGAGTCGTCGGGTGGCGTACTTCGACCTCCCGCTCGACCAGCTCACCGCCTACCGTCCGGAGCTTCGCGCGCCCGACGACCTCGCGCGGTTCTGGCGCGACACGCTCGCGCAGGCGCGCCAGCACGACGTCGACGTGGTGCTGGATCCCGTCCTCACCGGTCTGCGCACGGTCCAGGTGTACGACGTCACCTTCCGCGGCTTCGCCGGCGACCCCGTCAAGGGGTGGTTCGTGCGTCCCGCGAACGACGAGGTCGTCCCGACGGTCGTCGAGTTCGTCGGCTACGGCGGCGGCCGGGGCCTGCCCCACGAGCGCCTCGCGTGGGCCAGCGCCGGGTACGGGCATCTCGTCATGGACTCCCGCGGGCAGGGGTCGGGGTGGGGGACCGGCGGGGGGACGGGCGACCCGCACGGCTCCGGTCCGCACCGCCCCGGCTTCATGACGATGGGCATCGAGGCCCCCGAGCACCACTACTACCGCCGGCTCTACACCGACGGTGTGCGGGCCGTCGACGCCGCGCGCGCCATCCCGGGCGTCGACCCCGAGGCGATCGCCGTCACGGGGGTCTCCCAGGGCGGGGGCACCACGCTGGCCGTCGCCGGTCTCGCCGACGGGCTCGCCGCCGTCATGCCCGACGTGCCCTTCATGTGCCAGATCGACCGGGCGATCACGATCACCGACGCGTACCCCTACCGCGAGGTCGTCGACTACCTGCACGTCCACCGGCAGGCCGAGCAGCGCGTCCTCGACACGCTGGCCTACCTCGACGCGGCCTCGATCGCCCGCTCCGCGAGCGCGCCGGCGCTGTTCTCCGTCTCGCTCATGGACCAGACCTGCCCGCCCTCGACGGTGTACGCCGCGTTCAACCACTACGGGCACCCCGAGGGCAGCGAGATCGACGTGTTCAAGTACAACGGCCACGAGGGCGGGGAGGGGTACCGCTGGCCGCGGCAGCTCGCGTTCCTCGAGCGCGTCCTGCGCGCTCGCCCGCGGGGCTGACGCGGGGGCGGCCGCTCGGCCGGTCACCCGGCCGGCCGGTCACCGGGGGCCGGCCGGCGCCCGACGGACGAGTGTCGGACCCGGGTCGTAGGGTTGTCCGGTCGGCACCCGCCGCGCCTCCCGACGAAAGGCACCCCATGTCAACGCTCCCCACCGCGTCCGGCTCCTTCGGCGACAAGCCCGTCCTCACCTTCCCGGACAGCGCGGCCCCCGAGGACCTCGCGGTCGTCGTGCTCGAGCAGGGTGACGGCGCCGAGGTCGAGGCCGGCCAGTCGATCGAGGTCAACTACCTCGGCCAGACGTGGGCTCCCGGCGGCGGTCGCATCTTCGACAACTCCTACGACCGCGGCAGCTCGATCTCGTTCCCGATCGGCGTCGGCGCCGTCATCGCCGGCTGGGACGACGCGCTCGTCGGCCAGCAGATCGGCTCGCGCGTCCTCGTCTCCATCCCGCCGCACCTGGGCTACGGCCACCGGGGCATGCCCGCCGCCGGGATCAAGGGGACGGACACGCTCGTCTTCGTCGTCGACATCCTCGGCGCTCGCTGAGACGTCCCGGACCCGCCCCGGCCATGACCGACGAGAGCGTCCAGCCCGCTTTCCACGGGCCGTCCGGGTCCGCGCGCGCTGACGGGCCGGACGCCGGGGCGTGGACGGCGAGCGCCGGGACGTCGGTGGCGCCCGCGGTGCCCGTCGTCGCCGCGCTGCGCGAGATCGCCTTCTGGCGCGAGCGCGCGCGGACCGACACCCACCGCGTCATGGCGTACCGCAACGCCGCCGATCTCGTCGCCGGGCTCTCCGGCGACGAGATCGCGGCGCTCGGGACGGTCCAGGCGGCCTGGAAGCGGCTGCCGGGGATCGGGGCGTCGACGGCTGCGGCGATCTGCTCGGCCCTGGCCGGGACGGTGCCGCGGGCGCTCGTCGAGGCCCGCGCCGAGGCGCGCGAGCTGCTCGCCGACGACGACGCGGCGTCCCGCGCGCTCGCCGCCCGGCTGCGCGGCGACCTGCACGCCCACTCCCACGCGTCCGACGGCAGCGCGTCGATCGCGGAGATGGCGGCGGTCGCGCGGGCCCTGGGCCGGGAGTATCAGGCGATCACCGACCACTCGCCCCGCCTGCGCGTCGCGAACGGCCTGAGCGCCGACCGCCTGCGCGCGCAGCTCGACGAGGTCACCGCCCTCAACGCGGCCTTCGCTGCGGAGGGCGCCGACTTCCGCGTCCTCACCGGCATCGAGGTCGACATCCTCCCCGACGGCACGCTCGACCAGGACGAGGCCCTCCTGCTCCGGGTCGACGTGGTCGTCGCCTCCGTCCACTCCGAGCTGCGGATGGAGCGCGAGGCCATGACGGTCCGGATGGTCGCCGCCGCGGCGAACCCGCGCGTCGACGTGCTGGGGCACTGCACGGGGCGGCTGGTCGAGGGCGAGCGCGGCGTCCGGCCGCCGTCGGAGTTCGACGCCGAGGTCGTGTTCGAGGCGTGCGCGCAGTTCGGGACGGCCGTCGAGATCAGCTCGCGTCCCGAGCGCCGCGACCCGCCGCTGGACCTGCTGCGGCTCGCCGTCGAGGCGGACTGCCTGTTCTCCATCGACTCCGACGCCCACGCGCCCGGCCAGCTCGCCTGGCTGCCCTGGGGCGCCCAGCGGGCCGTCGCGGGAGGCGTCGACCCGGACCGCATCGTCACGACGTGGTCGCGCGACCGGCTGCTCGCCTGGTCGCGCGGCGAGTAGGCCCGGCGTCGGGCGCCCGCGCGACGCGCGGAGCCTCGCCGTGGCCCTCGCGGGACGCGCGTCGACTCGCCACGCCGGAGCGCGCCACGTGTGAGTTGGGTCACATCGTTGCAACGGCTTGCGGAAAACTTGCAGCGCGGAACGCCCGCGTGGCGGCCCTTCCCGAGCCCCCGTGCTCGCCCCCGGATCGCGGGCCCGAGCGCCGCGTCGGGACCATCGCCGTGCGCGGGAGGTGCCCGACTCGTTACCGTGGCACCCGTGTCCACCGAGAGTCATGACGAAACCGCCGTCCCGGCCGACGCCGCCACGGCTGTGAAGACCCACCCCCTCGCCACCGCGCCGGTCGCGGGGCCGCCGACGTCCGTCGACGGCTTCGTGAAGGAGTTCCTGCGCGAGCTGAACTTCGGCCAGGGCGTCACCCTCGCCCAGTCGACGGTCAACGACCAGTACCTCGCCCTCGCCCGCACCGTGCGCCACTACCTCATGGCGCGCTGGCTGGAGACCTCGCGTCGCCAGTTCGAGCAGCAGACCAAGGGCGTCGCGTACCTGTCCGCCGAGTACCTGCTCGGCCGTCAGCTCGGCAACGCACTCCTCGCGACCGACCTCACCGAGGTCGTCGAGGACGGGCTGCGCAGCCTCGGCATCGACCTCGCGACGCTGCGCTCCCAGGAGGTCGAGCCCGGTCTCGGCAACGGCGGCCTCGGCCGTCTCGCCGCGTGCTTCATCGACTCGCTGGCCACGATGGGCGTCCCGTGCATCGGCTACGGCATCCGCTACGAGTACGGCATCTTCCGCCAGACGTTCGTCGACGACCAGCAGGTCGAGCAGCCGGACGGCTGGCTCGCGCTCGGCGCGCCGTGGGAGTTCCCGCACCCCGAGCAGGCCCAGCTCATCGGCTTCGGCGGCCACACGGAGACCTACGACGACGAGGGCGTGACCCGCACGCGCTGGGTCCCCGCGTGGGACGTCAAGGCGCTGCCGTACAACTACATGGTCCCCGGCTACCTCAACGGACGCGTCAACACGCTGCGCCTGTGGCGCGCCGTCGCGACCGACGCGTTCGACCTCAAGATCTTCAACGCCGGCGACTTCGAGGAGGCCGTGCGCTCGCAGACCTTCGCGGAGAACATCTCCAAGGTGCTCTACCCGGAGGACTCCACGCCCCAGGGCAAGGAGCTGCGCCTGCAGCAGCAGTACTTCTTCGTCGCCGCGTCGATCAAGAACTTCGTCTACGACGTCCTTCCCGAGGGCTTCGACCTGCACGAGCTGCCCGAGCGGATCATCTTCCAGCTCAACGACACCCACCCCGTCATCGGCGTCCCCGAGCTCATGCGCGTGCTCGTCGACGAGAAGAAGATGGACTGGGACGAGGCCTGGGCGATCACGAAGCAGTGCTTCGCCTACACCTGCCACACCCTCCTGCCGGAGGCGCTCGAGGTCTGGTCGGTCGACCTGCTCGGCCGCCTGCTGCCGCGCCACCTCGAGATCATCTACCGGATCAACGACGAGTTCCTCGCCGAGGTCCGGGAGAAGTTCGGTGACGACGAGCTGCGCATCCGCCGCATGTCCATCATCCAGGAGTACCCGGCCCGCGCCGTCCGGATGGCCTACCTCGCGACCGTCGCCGGCGCGAAGGTCAACGGGGTCGCGGAGCTGCACAGCCAGCTCCTGCGCGAGAAGGTCCTGCCGGACTTCGACGAGTTCTACCCCGGCAAGTTCACGAACGTGACGAACGGCGTGACCCCCCGCCGGTTCCTCCGCCTCGCGAACCCGGCGCTGTCCGAGCTCATCACCGAGACGATCGGCGTCGGCTGGATCACGGACCTCGAGCGGCTGCGCGAGCTCGAGCCCTACGCCGAGGACGAGGAGTTCCGCGCCCGGTTCGCCGCGATCAAGGCGCACAACAAGCGCCGCGCCAACGCCGTGCTCCTCGAGCGCGACGGCTTCACCGTGCCGGACGACCACATGGTCGACGTCATGGTCAAGCGCCTGCACGAGTACAAGCGCCAGCTCCTCAAGGTGCTGCACATCGTCACGCTGTACGACCGGATCGTCTCGGGCGAGGTGGCGGCGGCCGACGTCACGCCGCGCACGTTCATCTTCGGCGCGAAGGCGGCCGCCGGCTACGCGATGGCCAAGCGGATCATCCACCTCATCAACGCGGTCGGCTCGACCGTCAACGCCGACCCGCGCGTCGAGGGCCGGCTCAAGGTGCTCTTCCCGCCGAACTACAACGTGACGCTGGCCGAGAAGGTCATCCCGGCGGCCGACCTGTCCGAGCAGATCTCGCTCGCGGGCAAGGAGGCCTCCGGCACGGGCAACATGAAGTTCGCGCTCAACGGCGCCCTCACGATCGGCACGGACGACGGCGCCAACGTCGAGATCCGCGAGCTGGTCGGGGACGACAACTTCTTCCTCTTCGGCATGTCCGAGCCCGAGGTCCAGGCGCTGCAGGACGCCGGCTACCGCCCGAGCGCGTTCTACGAGAGCGACCCGACGCTGCGCCGCGCCATCGACCTCATCGCGAGCGGCGCGTTCTCGGGCGGGGACCGCTCGACGTTCGAGCCGGTGGTCTCCAACCTCCTGCACCAGGACCGGTTCATGGTGCTGGCGGACTTCGCCTCCTACATCGCCGAGCAGGACCGGGTGGACGTGGCCTACGGCGACCAGGAGCAGTGGACCCGCTCCGCGATCCTCAACGTCGCGCGCACGGGCTTCTTCTCCTCCGACCGCTCGATGGTCGACTACATCGACCGGATCTGGCACACGCCGCCGGTGCGCTGACCGGCCCCGCCGGACGTCCCCGACGCGGAACGACCCCCGTCGCCACGACTCGATCGTGGCGGCGGGGGTCCTTCACGTCCCGGCGGTGTCGAACCGGGCGACGGCGTCGAGCACCGCTCGACGCACGTCGGGATGGCCGACGATCCGGAAGTGCCCGACGGCGTCCACCCGCACGTTGCGCGCCCCCGCCAGGAAGGAACCGCCGGGGACGTGCGGGTCGAACGCCGCGTAGATCGACACGATCCGGTGATCGGCGTCGCGGCGGCGGGACAGGTCGCGGATGGCGAGGTCGCGGTCGGACAGCGCCCGCACCGGGCCGCCGGGGAACCACCGGGCGCGCGTCGAGCCGGCGAACGGCGTGTTGATCGTGACCATGCCGCGCACGCGGTCGCCGAGCCGGCCGAGCATGAGCTCCTTGCCGACGAGGCCGCCCTTGGAGTGGCCGAGGACGACGAGGTCGCGGGTCCCGGCCGCCCGCAGCCGGGCGGCGACGACGCGGCCGGACTCCGCGAGCCCCGACACGTTCCGGCCGAGCTCGGGCACGGCGACGACGGGGTGACCCCGGCCGTTGAGCAGGCGCGCCAGCGGCTCGAGGTAGTACCAGCTCTCGTAGATGCCGGGCAGCAGCAGGATCGGGACGCGGTCGCCCTCGAGCAGCTCCCGTGGGGGCTCGGGGGCGAGCCGCGCGCGCAGCTGCACGCCGAGGATGTAGCGGTAGTCGTCCGCCCAGGCCGCCGCGACGCGCACCGCGTCGCGCAGCCGCCGCGGCTCACCACGCTGCGGCTCACCACGCTGCGGCTCGCGACCGCGCGTCTCGTGACGGGACGGCGACGGGGGCCGCCCTCCCGGCCGTCCGGCCGGTCGTGTCACCGCGCGGTCTCCGCCGGGTCGATGGCCTCGGCGACCCGGGCCGCGTCGTCCTCGGCGTCCTCCTCGGTCCCGACGGCCAGCCCGTCGGGGGAGGCGATCGGGTCGCGCCCGTCCACCAGCGTCCCGTCGAGCTCCGAGCCGTCGGCGTGGGCGATGACGAGCTCGGTCAGCTCGGCGAAGTGCTCGTACACGACCGAGTGGGAGGCGCCCGTGATCTCGGCGAGCGAGCCGGCCGGAAGGGTGTCGGCGAGCAGGGTGGCCCACTCGCGCGGCGCCACCCGGTCCCAGGTCCCGCGCACGACGAGCGTCCGGGCCTCGACGAGCGCGACGCGGTCCTCGATCGGGTACTCGAGCAGGCCGGGCAGCACGGCGAGGATCCAGTGCGGACCGCAGCGCAGGTAGCCGGCGACCGCGGTGCGCCGTGTCCCGAAGGACTCGTGCAGCGAGCTCTGGGCGAGCCGGAGCGCCTGGCGCACGGGCGAGCGCTCGGAGGCGTTGACGGGTGGGCCGACGAGGACCGCGCGGGTGGCGAGGTCCGGGTACCGGGCCAGCACCTCGACCACGACCTGCGCGCCCATCGAGTGACCGACCAGCACGGGGTCGGCGAGCCCCTCCCGGCGGACCCAGGCCGCGACGACGTCGGCGTAGCCGCCGATGCCGAGCCGGCGGCCGTGGTGCGGCACGCCGTCGAACCCGGGCAGGTCGAGGAGGTGGACGGTGCCCGTGCGCGCGAGCCGCGCCGCGATCGGCTCGAAGTACTCGCTCGACACCCCGAGCCCGTGCACGAGGACGTAGTGCCGGTCGGCCGGGGCGTCGTCCGTCGTCAGCCGCCAGACCCGGAGGTACTCGTCGTCGACGAGCAGGCGCTGCAGGCGAACCGTGAGGCCGTTGGGGGCCAGCTTCATCTTGTCCAGGCGCGGCACGCCTCGACCGTACCAAGGCGTGCGGGCCGGACGGGCCGAGTCCTCCGAGACGCCCAGCGTGCCGGGGCGCCCGCCCGGCGCGGGGCTAGAACGTGACGCCGGTGGCGTGGGCCGGGCAGTAGCCCGTCGGGTTCCACGCGAGGTACTGCTGGTGGTACGGCTCGGCGTACCAGAAGGGACCCGCCTCGCTCGCCGGCCGGATCTCCGTGGCGATCTCGCCGTACCCGGCCTGCGTCAGCCGCTCCTGGTAGCGCTCGCGGGAGGCCTCGATCGCGTCGCGCTGCTCCGGCGTCGTCCAGTAGATCGCCGAGCGGTACTGCGTGCCGCGGTCGTTGCCCTGGCGGTGGACCTGCGTGGGGTCGTGCTGGGTCCAGAACGTCTCGAGCAGCGTCCCGAGCTGCACCTGCTCCGGGTCGTAGGCGATCATCACCGTCTCCGTGTGGCCGGTCTGCCCGGTGCACGTCTCCTCGTACGTCGGGTTGGGCGTGAACCCACCCATGTAGCCGACGGCGGTCGTGACGACGCCGGGGAGCTGCCAGAAGTGCTTCTCCTCGCCCCAGAAGCAGCCCATCGCGACGTACAGCACCTGCGTCCCCTCGGGGAACGGCCCCTGGATCGGCGTGCCGAGCACGCGGTGGACGCCCGCCGTGTCGAACGCGGGCTCCTGGCGCCCGGGGAGGGCGTCGTCGAGCGTGACCATGTGGGGAGCGGTGCGGAAGAACATGCTCAGGTCAACGACGTCGGCGACCCGGCTGTTCCCCGGCTCCCGCGGCGCGCCCGACGGTGGCAGGCTTGACCCGTGACTCCCGTCCCCTCCGGCCGCGCCGATCCGTGCGCCCCCGTCCCCGCCGTGACGCGCGAGGACGTCGAGCGCGCGCGGCTCACGATCGCCGACGCGCTGCACCGCACGCCCGTGCTCTCCTCCGAGGCGTTCTCGGGGCTGGCCGGCACCCACGTCGAGCTCAAGGCTGAGCACCTGCAGCGCACGGGCAGCTTCAAGGTCCGCGGTGCGCTCGTCCGGCTCGCCAACCTGACGCCGCAGGAGCGCGCTCGCGGCGTGGTCGCCGCGTCGGCCGGGAACCACGCGCAGGGCGTTGCGTGGGCCGCGCGCCGGCTCGGGATCGACGCCGAGGTGCACATGCCGGCCGACGCCTCGCTGCCGAAGGTCGACGCGACGCGCGGCTACGGCGCCGGCGTCGTGCTGGGCGGGCTGAGCGTCGAGGACGCGGTGGCCCGGGCCCGCGAGGTCGCCGAGCGCGAGGGCAGGACCTTCATCCACCCGTACGACCACCCCGACGTCGTGGCGGGCCAGGGCACGATCGGGCTGGAGATCGTCGAGCAGGTGCCGGACGTCGGGACCATCCTCGTCCCGACGGGCGGCGGCGGTCTGCTCGCCGGCATCGCCGCGGCCGTCCCGGACCACGTGCGCGTCATCGGCGTCCAGGCCGAGCGCGCCGCGTGCTACCCGCCGGCGCTGGCGGCGGGCGAGCCCGTGGTCGTCGCGACCGAGCGCACCATGGCCGACGGGATCGCGGTCGGGATCGCCGGCGCGGTGCCGCTCTCGGTCGTGCGCGCCCGCCACGTCCCCGTCGTGACGGTGACCGAGGACTCGCTCTCGCGCGCGGTCCTCTCGCTGGCCGAGCGCGCCAAGCAGGTGGTCGAGCCCGCGGGGGCCGCGGGGGCCGCCGCCCTCGTCCAGGGCGCCGCCTCGCCGCCGCACCAGGGCATCGACGCGCTCGGCGAGCTCATCGACCCGAGCCGGCCCCTCGTCGTCGTGCTCTCGGGCGGGAACGTCGACCCGATCGTGCTGCGCAAGGTGTTCCGCCACGGCATGTCGGCCGCCGGCCGCTACCTCCACCTGCGCTGTCACCTCACGGACCGGCCGGGCCACCTGGCGCGGCTGCTCGGCGTGATCGCCGAGACGGGCGCCGACGTCGTCACGGTCGGCCACGTCCGGACCGGGTCGGGGCTCGGGGTCGACGAGACCGCCGTCGACATCGAGGTCGTCACGAAGGGCTGGGAGCACTCGGGCGAGGTGCTCTCCCGGATCCGCGAGGCCGGGTACGACGCGGCCGAGCGCTGACGGCCGGCCGCGTCCCCGGCGCTGAGCCCACCCCGCCCGCCGGCCGCCCCACCAGCGCCGGGCACGCGGAACGCCCGGGTGGCCGAGGCCGCCCGGGCGTTGCGTCGTGTCGGTGTCGTCGGCGCGGAGCGCGCCGACGACGTCAGCCCTGGTAGGGCGTGGCCGCGAGGATCTCGACGGCGACGTCCGTCCCGCGCGGGGACTTGTACGCCGTCGTGTCGCCGACCTTGGTCCCGTTGATCGCCGCGCCGAGCAGCGAGGACGGGGAGAAGACCTCGATGTCGATGTCGTCGGCCTGCACCTCGCGGGAGGCGAACAGGAACGTCATCTCGCGACCGGCGACGCTGGCCGTCACGACCATGCCCGGCTCCACCACGCCGTCGTCCGGCGGGGCCTCGCCGACCTCGGCGTGGCGCAGGATCTCCTCGAGCTGCCGGATCCGGGCCTCGGCCTTGCCCTGCTCCTCGCGCGCGGCGTGGTACCCGCCGTTCTCCTTGAGGTCGCCCTCGCTGCGGGCCTGCTCGATCCGAGCGGTGATCTCGCTGCGGCCCGGCCCCTTGAGGTGCTCGAGCTCGGCGGTGAGTCGGTCGTAGGCGTCCTGAGTCATCCACGTGGTCTCAGCCACGGCTAGCTCCTTCGTACGTGGAACGCCGTCCACACGCGGAGGGCCGCGGGGCCCACGGTGCGGACGGCGATGAATCTCCCATGATAGCGCTCCGGGCGGCCCGCGACGCCGGAAATGCCCTCGGAGGGCCCGTCGGAGGCCTCAGGGCTCGATCGCGAAGCACCCGTTCTCGACGGCGCGGCCCTGCTCGGCGCGCGCGTACGTCGCGACCTCGACCTCGAGCGTCACGGTGTGCCCGCCGCCCGGCCGGGCCGCCACCTCGACCGTGCGCGCGCCGACCTGGGCGAGCGAGGCGTCGACCGCCTCGACCGTGCAGGTGACCGCCACCGCGGGATCGGGCCGCGTGACGGCGAGCTGGACGACGACGGCCTCGTCGGACGTCACCTCGTAGGAGACGGCCTGCGCGGTCGCGACGGCGTCGTCGCCGAGCACGTTGATCGCGACGATGATCGCGGTGAGGACGACGGCGACGAGGGCGCTGCCGATCCAGGCGACCCAGCGGCCGAACCCGGGGCCCGAGCCGCCGGCGGCACCGTCCGGGTCCTCGGCACCGTCGGGCCGGTCCGGCCCGTCCGGACGGCCGGCAGGCCCGGCGGAGCGGGCGCCGGGGTGCGCCCCCGGCCGGGTGCCGTACCGACGGGCGAGGCGCTCGGCGCTCGTTCCGGGGGCGGGAGACGTCACGGACCCAGTCTGCCTCACCTGGCGGCTCACCGGGCGGCTCACCGGGCGGGTGGCCCGGCGGCTCATCCGTCCGGACCAGGTGCGAGAATGGCCGGGGCCCGATCCGGGCCGGCACCACCGCAACCGAGGACATTCAGGAGGGTTCGTGAGCGAGCTGCGTCTCATGGCCGTGCACGCGCACCCGGACGACGAGTCGAGCAAGGGCGCCGGGACGATGGCCCGGTACGCGGACGAGGGCGCCGACGTCCTCGTGGTCACGTGCACCGGCGGCGAGCGGGGGGACATCCTCAACCCGAACCTGCTGCACGACCCCGAGGTCCTCGCGGACCTGCCCGCGCGTCGCCGGCTCGAGATGGCCGCGGCCGCCAGCGCGCTCGGCGTGCGGCAGACCTGGCTGGGATTCGTCGACTCGGGCCTGCCCGAGGGCGACCCGCTGCCGCCGCTGCCGGAGGGCTGCTTCGCGCTGACGCCGCTGACCGAGACCGTTCCGGCGCTCGTCGCGCTCATCCGCGAGTTCCGTCCGCAGGTGCTGCTCACCTACGACGAGAACGGCGGCTACCCGCACCCCGACCACATCATGACCCACGTGGTCTCGATGGCCGCCGTCGAGGCCGCGGCCGACCCGGAGCAGTACCCGGAGCTCGGCGCCGCCTGGGACGTGGCGAAGGTCTACTACCACGTGTCGTTCCGCCGCTCGCAGATGAAGGCGGTCCACGAGGCGCTTGTCGCGCGCGGGCTGGAGTCGCCGTTCGGCTCGTGGCTCGAGGACTGGGACGACCACGACGGGCGCGCCGCGACGGCCCGCGTCGACGTCGCCGGCTACTACCCCCAGCGCGACGCGGCCCTGCGCGCCCACGCGACCCAGATCGACCCGGACGGGTTCTTCTTCGCCGTGCCGCGTGACGTCGAGGCGGAGATCTGGCCGTGGGAGGAGTTCGAGCTGGTGCGCTCGACGATCCCGCCGACCCGCCCCGACGGCGAGCCCGAGGAGGACCTCTTCGAGGGGATCCGGACGCCGGTCGAGGTGGCGCCGTGAGCACCGCCGTCGACGCGCTGGCCGCCGGCGTCGTCGTCCTCGCCGACACGCAGCCGGAGGACTGGGAGGTCTCCCCGGGCCTCGTCGGGTTCGTCGCGACCTTCCTCCTGGCGCTCGCCGTCATCGCGCTCATGCTCTTCTTCGTGCGCGACCTGCGGAAGGTCAACCGCGCGTTCGCGCGCCGCGACGGCACGTCCGCGACGTCGACGACGCTGAGCAACGACCGCAACGTCGAGTCGTCGATCGGCTCGCCGTGGCCCTACGCCGACGGCGAGGCGGCGACCGAGGCGGACCGCGCCGCGCGGATCCAGGGCGGAAGCCCTGAGAGTCTCGCGAGTCCCGCGCGTCCCGACGGCCCCGACGGCGGCGCGGCCGCCGTGACCACCGCGACCGATGACTCCCGCGGCGGCGGGTCGGCCGGGGCCTGACGTGTCCGTGCGGCTGGCCGTCGCGCAGCTCGCGGCCGACGGTCCCGCCGCCGGCGAGGCGCTCGGCGCCTGGCGCGACCGGCTGCTGACCCTCGCCACCCGGGCGGTCGCGGCGGCGGGCGAGGCCGGCTGCGGCGTCGTCGTCCTGCCGGAGTACACGTCGGGCTGGCAGGCGCGGCTCGGTCCCGAGCTCGCCGACGACGAGGCCGGAACGCTGGTCGGCGGGCTGCGCGCCGCGGCCCGCGCGGCCGGGATCGCCGTCGTGGTCGGCGTCCTCGTCCCGGCGAGCGGCGATCGGGCACGCAACCTGACCCTCGTGATCGCGCCGGACGGCGAGGTCGTCGGCCGGTACGCGAAGGTGCACCTGTACGACGCCTACGGCGCGCGGGAGTCCGACCTGCTCGACGCGGGCGAGCCGGACCGACCGCTCGTCGTCGACATGCCGACCGCCGACGGCTGGGTGCTGCGCCTCGGCGTCGTGACCTGCTACGACCTGCGGTTCCCCGAGTCGGTGCGCGCGCTCACGGACGTCGCCGGCGGCGCCCCCGTCGACGTCGTCGCGGTCGGCGCTGCCTGGAGCGGCGGGCCGGACAAGGCCGAGCAGCTCCGGACGCTCGTGCGGGCCAGGGCGATCGAGAACACGGCCTACGTCGCGCTGGCGTCGCAGGCGGGACGCGGACGTGTCGGCGGGTCGGCGATCGTCGACCCGCGCGGCGCGGTGCTCGCCGCGGTGGACGACGGGGCCGACCGCGGCAGCCGGGTGGGCGCCGACGCGCCGGTGCTCGCCGTCGCGACGATCACCGGCGAGGAGCTCGCGCGGGTTCGCGAGGCCAGCCCCGTGCTCCGGCACCGGCGCTACCGCGTCACCCCGGCCTGACCGGTCCGCCCGCGGCTCGGCTCCGCGGTGCGGCGCGGGACCAGCCGCGCGGGGCTAGACGGGCTCGTCCTGCTGCGCGTCCAGCGCTGCCGTCGCCTCGGCGACGTCGAAGTCGGCCGGCGGCCACGACAGGTCGAGGTCGCGCAGGGCCTGGACGACGAGCTCGGCGACGGCCAACCGTGCGAACCACTTGTTGTCCGCCGGGATGACGTACCACGGCGCCCACGACGTGTTCGTGCGGTCGAGCACGAGCTGGTAGGCCTCGTCGTAGGCCGGCCGCTTCGCCCGGACGGCGAGGTCGCCGAGGGAGAACTTCCAGTACTTGTCGGGGCGCTCGAGCCGCTCGCGCAGGCGCCGGTACTGCTCGTGCGGCGAGACGACGAGCGCGACCTTGACGATCGAGGTCTCGCGCTCGACGAGCGCCCGCTCGAACTCGTTGATCTCCTCGTAGCGGCCCTCGATCTCCTCGAGCGGGGCGAGGGAGTCGACGCGGACGACGAGCACGTCCTCGTACTGCGAGCGGTCGAAGACGCCGATCCTGCCGCCGGCCGGGAGCGAGCGGTCGATCCGCCACAGGTAGTGGTGGCTGCGCTCCTCCGGCGTCGGCACGCCGAACGACCGGATGGAGACGCCCTGCGGGTCGACCATGCCGACGACGTGTCGCACGATGCCGCCCTTGCCGGCCGTGTCGAGCCCCTGGAGCACGAGGAGGACGGCGCGGCGCCCGCCCGAGCGACCCTCGGCGAACAGGCGCTCCTGCAGCTCGGACAGCTCCTCGCCGAGCGCGGCCAGCCGGGCCTCGGCCTCGGCCCGCGAGCCGGTCCAGCCGGGCGTCGCGGCGGCGTCGAGGTCCGCGATCCGGAAGCCATCGCCGACGGCGAGGGCCTCGCGCGGGGGCGTCGTCCAGTCCTCGGACCCGGCGGTCGTGACGGGGACGGGCGCGAGCGAGTCGTCGCCCGTCGCGGCCCCGCGGGACGTGGCTGCCTTGCCGGACTTCTTCGGCTTCTTCGGCTTCTTCGCCTTCTCGCCCCGGTCGGCCTTCGTGGCCTTGCCGCCCGCGCCCGGCTCGTGCGACTTCTTCCCCGTCCCGGACTTCTTCGACGCCTTGTTCCTGGCCACGGCTGGCTCCCTTCGACTGGGCAGGTTGTCCCCGAGCGTAGTTCCCGTCGGGGTCGACCCTCCCGGGCGTCGGCGGACGTCCTACATCACGGCGCGCAGCTGCCCGACCACGAGGAAGATCGCGATGGCGTGACAGGTGTACCCGCCGAGGGTCCCGACGTGGAAGATCTCGTGGAACCCGAACCAGCGCGGGCTGGGGTTGGGGCGCTTGAGCGCGTAGACGACGGCGCCGAGCGTGTAGCAGATGCCCCCGGCGATGACGAGCCACATGACGGCGGGGCCGCCGGCGCGCTGGAAGGCGGGGAGGAACCACACGGCGACCCACCCGAGCGCGATGTAGATCGGCACGTAGAGCCAGCGCGGGGCCGAGAGCCAGAACACGCGCAGCCCGATCCCGACGAGCGCGCCGGACCACACGACGACCAGCAGGATCCATCGGGTCGGGGACGGGAGCAGCAGCACGGCGAGCGGTGTGTAGGTGCCGGCGATGACGAGGAAGATGTTCGAGTGGTCGAGGCGGCGCAGGACGGCCAGCGTCCGCGCGCTCCACGTGCCCCGGTGGTAGACGCTCGACATCGAGAACAGCGCCGTCGTCGCGATCCCGAACACGGCGGTGCTCCACCGCGCCTCGGCGGTCGGCGACAGCACGACGAGCACGATCCCCACGGCGACGACGAACGGCGTCATGCCCGCGTGGATCCACCCGCGCAGGCGTGGCTTGACCGCGTCGACGAGGTGCTCGACGGCGGACTCGACGGTCAGTCGAGCAGGCTTGTCCGATCCGGGGGTGCTCACGTCACCGCTGCGCTCGCTCGTGGTCGGCTCCTCGTTCCGGGGCGCCGGCGCCGAGCCGGAGCCCTTCGAGATGGTGCTGGACATCGTGCCTCACTTCTAACCTACGTCACCGTAGGTTAGCCCAGGCGGCGGTCCGGGACACGTCCGCGGGCGGCCCGGGGCGTGAGGAGTTCGTGACGGTTGAGCGCGCGGCGTCCGGCGACCGCCTGCGCGCGCGCCGGCTTCGGTAGGTTGACCCCCGGACACCGGACCGGCGCCGAGCGCCGGCCCGGCACGGGTGTCGGGCAACGTCGGAGGGAGGCGCCGTGGCGGAGAACGTCTTCGACCGCGCGCTCTACGGGCTGTACGAGCGACGGCTGACGCGGGCGGTGGCGGGCAAGCAGGTGCCGAACCACATCGGCATCATGATGGACGGCAACCGCCGCTGGGCCCGGCAGGTCGACGCACCGCCGGCGCACGGCCACCGCGCGGGCGCGGACAAGATCGTCGACGTCCTCGGCTGGGCCGACCAGGTCGGCGTCAAGATCGTCACGCTGTGGATGCTCTCGACGGACAACCTCAACCGGGACCCGGAGGAGCTGACCGCGCTCGTCCGGATCATCGAGGACGCCGTCGCCGACCTCGCCGCGTCGCGACGCTGGCGCATCCGGGCCCTCGGCAACCTCGACCTCCTGCCGCCGTCGACGGCCTCCCGGCTGCGCGCCGCCGAGGACCTGACGCGCGACGTCGAGGGGATGACCGTCAACGTCGCCGTCGGGTACGGCGGGCGCCAGGAGATCGCCGACGCCGTCCGGTCGATCCTCTCGGAGCGCGCCGAGGCCGGCGAGACGCTGGAGGACGTCGCGCGCACGCTCACGGTCGAGGAGATCACCGAGCACCTCTACACCCGCGGGCAGCCCGATCCCGAGCTCGTCATCCGCACGTCGGGGGAGCAGCGCGTCAGCGGCTTCCTGCTGTGGCAGAGCGTCCACTCGGAGTTCTACTTCTGCGAGGCGTACTGGCCGGACTTCCGCCGCGTCGACTTCCTCCGCGCGATCCGCGACTACACGACGCGGGAGCGCCGGCTCGGCCGCTAGTCCGAGGCGGTCGGGGCTCCCGCGGCGGCCGCTGCCGCCGACCTCGCGTCGCCGCCCGGCAGGTCGGCCGGGTCGTCGGCGTGCTCGGACGACGACGGGATCGGGTGCGCGCGCTCGAGCGCCGCCCCCTCGACGTCGACGTTCGGCAGCAGGCGGTCGAGCCAGCGGGGCAGCCACCAGACGCGGTCGCCGACGAGGTGCATCGCGGAGCTGACGAGCAGCAGGCGCACGACGAACGCGTCGACGAGCACGCCGACCGCGAGACCGAACCCGAGCGGCCGGATCATCGTGAGGTGGGAGAAGGTGAAGCCGCCGAAGACCGCGACCATGATCGACGCGGCCGCGATCACGACCGCCCGGCTCTGGTGCCGTCCCGCGCTGACGGCCGCCCGGGCGCTCGCCCCGTGGGCGTAGGCCTCGCGCATCGCCGAGGCGAGGAAGAGCTGGTAGTCCATCGCCAGCCCGAACAGCACGCCGGTGATGATGAGCGGCGCAAAGCTCAGGAGCGGCCCCGGCTCGTTGACGCCGAACACCGAGCCGAGCCAGCCCCACTGGAAGATGGCCGTCGTGGCGCCGAGCGCGGCGAGCAGCGACAGCACGAAGCCGGCGGTCGCGAGCACGGGCAGCACGAGCGAGCGGAAGACGATCACGAGGATGACGAGCGAGAGCCCGACCACGACGACGAGGTAGAGCGGCAGCGTCTCGCCCAGGCGCTCGGAGATGTCGATGTTGCCCGACGCGAAGCCGGCGACGCCGAGGGGCGAGCCGGTGTCGAGCACGTCGAGCCCCCGCAGGTCGTGGACGAGCGCCTCGGTCGACTCGCTCGAGGGCCCGTCGACGGGGACGACCTGGAAGGCGAGGAAGTCGGCGTCGTCCGAGACCCCGATCGGGGCGACGGCGACGACGTCGCCCGCGTCCATGATCGCCCGCGCGATCGCGACCTGGGTCGGCAGGACGTCGAGCTCCTCCATCGGCGCGTCCAGCGACGCGGTGACGAGGAGGGCGCCGTTCTGCCCCGCTCCGAACTGCTCCGCCGTGAGGGCGTAGGCGCGGTACTGGGTGCTGTCGGCGCTCTCCGTCGCCCCGTCGGGCAGGCCGAGGCGCATCCCCAGCGCGGGGATCGCCATGACGGCGAGCAGGGCGACGCCGGCGACGATCGACGCGACGGCGCGCGACGTCCGCATCGGCGCCGGCGTCGGGTGCGCGACGGGAGCCGCCCCACGCTCGCTGCGACGCAGGACGCGGGTGCCGATGAGGCCGAGCAGGGCCGGGGTGAGCGTGATTGCGACCAGCACGGCGATGAGGACGCAGCCGGCGCCGACCGTGCCCATGAGGCCGAGGAAGCCGATGCCGGACACGTTGAGCGCGAGGAGGGCGACGAGGACGGTCGCGCCCGCGAACACGACCGCGTTGCCGGCCGTGCCGTTGGCCAGCCCGATCGACTCGCGCACGTCCATGCCGGCGCGGACCTGGGTGCGGTGGCGGTTGACGATGAAGAGCGAGTAGTCGATGCCGACCGCGAGCCCGAGCATGAGCCCGAGCACCGGCGTCACCGACGACATCTCGACGAGGCCGGACAGCGCCATCGCGCCGGCGACCCCCACCCCGACGCCGACGAGGGAGGAGACGACGGGCAGGAGCGCCGGCAGCGCCGTCCGGAACATGAGGAACAGCACGAGCGCCGCCACGACGAGGCCGACGATCTCGCCCGGTCCCACGATGCCGTCGACGGACGTGGCGAGCTGGCTGGAGAACTCGACCGCGACGCCGTCGGGGGCGCCGTCGTCGAGCGTCGTCATGATGGCGTCCTTGAGGTCCTGCCCGACCGACATGGCGTCCTGCTCGAACGAGACGACGCCGATCGCGGTGCTGCCGTCCGGCGAGACCGTGCGGATCCCGGCGGCGAACGACATGAGCTCCTGGCCGAGCGCGAGCTGGTCCGCCTGGATCTCGAGGCCGGCGAGCTGGGTCTCGACCTCCGTGAGCTGCGCGGTGAGCGAGTCCACGTCGGTCGCGGGGTCGGCGTCCTGGGCGGCCGCGCCGGGGTCGGCGGCCTGGGCCAGGGCGGCCTGGAGCTGGTCGCGGCTCGCGGTGAGGGCGGTGGTCGCCGTCTCGTTGTCGGCGAGCTGGGTCGCGAGGTCCTCGGCCTGGAGGGTCATCTCCTCGACCGTGGCGAACGGGTCGACGACGCGGTCGACGCCGTCGAGCTCCGCGACCCGGGCGAGGGCGTCGCTGATGCCCTGGCGCTGCGCGTCGTCGAGCGGTGCGCCGTCCCGCGTGTGAAGGACGACGTTGGCGGTCGCGCCCGACGTGCCGAGCTCCTCCGCCAGGAGCGAGCTGACCCGCTCGGTCTCCGTCCCGGGGATCGAGAAGGACGAGGCGAGGGTTCCGCCGAACGTCAGGAACGCCCCGGCGGCGAGGCCGAGGACGACGAGCCAGCCGGTGACGACGAGCCAGGCGCGGCGGGCCGCGCCGACGCCGATCCGGTAGAGCAGGGTGGCCATGGGGATCCCTTCGAGAGGAGACCGAGCGTCCGGGGCGCCAGGCCCGAACGTCGGAGCACGGGAACTCTAAACCACACTTGTCGACTATCCAACTAGTGTCGGTTACTTTGTGATCTATGGCACGATGCGGGGCATGGACCCACGCATCGCGCGGACGCGGCGCAGCCTGCGCGACGCGCTGTTCTCGCTCGCCCGGGAGCGGGCGCTCGACGAGATCTCCATCTCCGACATCGCCGACCGGGCCGGGATCAACCGGAGCACCTACTACCAGCACTACTCCGACAAGGACACGCTGCTCGCGGAGGCGCTCGACGCGGTCATCGAGGACACCGTGGCCGAGGCGACCGAGAGCCCGATCACCGAGGCCGACGGCGCCCGGCTGCTGGCCGCCTACCTCGACCACGTCGAGCAGAACGCCGCGCTCTATCGCAAGCTGCTGGGCGAGTCGGGGTCGGCCGCGATCCAGGTCCGGATGACGCGGCGGCTGCAGTCGATCATCGCGGCCGCCCTCGACCAGGCCGAGGGGGATGCCCGCGGGGCGGGCGGGGCCTGCGGGCCCGCGGCCGGGGGTGTCGGTGCCGGGGGTGCCGGTGCCGGGGGTGCCGGCGCGGCTCGGGGTGTCGGTGCCGGGGTGCCCGGGATCGCCGGCCTGCCGACCGGGATCGTCGCGGCGGCGATGGCCGGCTCCGCGCTCGCCACCGTGCGCGCCTGGCTCGACCTCGAGCCCCTCCCGCCGACGCGGACCGCGCTCGACTGGATCTGGGCGGTGCTCACGGCGTACGACGGCGGCGAGCGCACCGACCGCTCCGCCCGATAGCGGGGGAGATCCGGTCCTGTCGGACCCTCGAAGCGCCGGGTCACGGTTCCGGGCGTGTCGCGCGTGTCACAGCGCTCCGGCGGGCGAGGCTCGGCGTAGCGTGCGAGACGTCAGCCGTTCGGACAGCTAGCCCGCCAGGGAGGCACCGTGAGCGAGACCACCCCCACCCACCCCACCACGAGCGCGGAGACGCCGGTCGACGAGGGGAGGGAGGGGGAGCGCATCACGTACGTGCTCGACACCTCCGTCCTCCTGTCCGACCCGCGTGCCCTGTTCCGCTTCGCCGAGCACGACGTGGTGCTGCCCGTCGTCGTCGTGACCGAGCTGGAGGCCAAGCGCCACCACCCCGACCTCGGCTACTTCGCCCGCAGCGCCCTGCGCGCGCTGGACGACCTGCGCGTCACGCACGGCCGGCTGGACCGGCCCGTCCCCGTCGGCACCCAGGGCGGGACGCTGCGCGTCGAGCTCAACCACACCGACGCGAGCGTGCTGCCCTCAGGCATGCGGCTGGGCGACAACGACACGCGGATCCTCTCCGTCGCCGGGAACCTCCGCTCGGAGGGGCTCGACGTCGTCGTGGTGAGCAAGGACCTCCCGATGCGGGTCAAGGCGAGCTCGATGGGGATCGCGGCGCAGGAGTACCGGGCGCAGCTCGCGGTCGAGGTCGGCTGGTCGGGGATGGCCCAGGCGGACGTCGACGAGGCCGAGCTCGCCTCGCTCTGGGGCGGGGACCCCGTGGCGATCTCGGACCTGCGCGACGGCAGCCAGCTGCGCGACCTGCCCGTCCACACCGGGCTGGTCCTGCACTCCACCCGCGGCTCCGCGCTTGCGCGGATCACCGCCGACAAGCAGCTCCAGCTCGTCCGCGGCGACCGCGAGGTGTTCGGCGTGCGGGGCCGCAGCGCGGAGCAGCGCGTCGCGATCGACCTCCTGCTCGACCCCGAGATCGGGATCGTCTCGCTCGGCGGTCGCGCCGGGACGGGCAAGTCGGCGCTCGCGCTGTGCGCCGGCCTCGAGGCGGTCCTGGAGCGGCGCGAGCACCGCAAGATCATGGTGTTCCGGCCGCTCTACGCGGTGGGCGGCCAGGAGCTCGGCTACCTGCCGGGCAGCGAGGCCGAGAAGATGAACCCCTGGGCGCAGGCGGTCTTCGACACGCTCGGCGCGATGGTGTCGAGCAACGTCGTCGAGGAGGTCATGTCCCGCGGGATGCTCGAGGTGCTGCCGCTCACGCACATCCGCGGGCGCTCGCTGCACGATGCGTTCGTCATCGTCGACGAGGCCCAGTCGCTCGAGCGGAACGTCCTGCTCACGATGCTCTCGCGGATCGGGCAGGGCTCCCGGGTGGTGCTGACGCACGACGTCGCGCAGCGCGACAACCTGCGGGTCGGGCGGCACGACGGCGTCGCGGCGGTCATCGAGGCGCTCAAGGGCCACCCGCTCTTCGCCCACGTGACGCTCACCCGCTCGGAGCGCTCGCCCGTCGCCGCGCTCGTGACGGAGCTGCTCGAGGGGATCGACGTGTAGTCGAGGGCCAGCGGGAGGTCGGCCGCCGGACGGCCGCCGCCCGGTGGTCGTGCCGCCGGGGTGTCGTCCACGTGGTGGTCGGCCGGTCCGGCGACGGTGGGTCGGGGTCAGAATGGCCGCGTGAGCGATGCAGCCGATGACGCGAGCGCGCCGGACGGGCAGGACGTCACGGAGCTGGCGGACCTGCGCGTCGTCGTGGAGCGTATCGAGGGTCGGTCCGTGTGCGGCATGGCCGTCGGCGACTACCTCGAGGTGACCCGGTCGAGCCAGGTGCGCATCCCGGAGGGGCGGCACTTCTGCCTCTACGCGCTCGCCTCGCTCCTCCCGCTGCTGCCAGCCAAGCAGCGCGCGCTCGCGCCGGGGGACTGGCTCGCGCAGGACTGCCACGTCGCCTGCCCCGACCCCGAGGAGCGACTCGTCATGCGCATCGAGCGCCTCGGCACATCCCGCATCCCGACGTCGGAGCTGACATGAGCACGCCTGCGAACCCGGGCGCGCGGCGCCGGGTCACGATCGCCCTCCAGTCCGACAAGGCGGTCGCGACGTACGCGCACCTGGCGACCCAGGCCGAGCGGTCCGGGTTCGACGGGCTGTCGGTGTACGCCGACCTCGGCTTCCAGCCGCCGCTCGCGGCGCTCGTCACCGCGGCCGGCGCGACGTCCCGGATGACGCTCGGGCCCGCCTGCCTCAACCCGTACCTCACGCACCCGGTCGAGATCGCGGGGCAGGCCGCCGTGCTCGACGAGGCGAGCGGCGGGCGCTCCTACCTCGGCCTGGTGCGCGGCTCGTGGCTCGACCGCGTCGGGGTCGACCAGCCACGACCGCTGGCCGCGATCGAGGACACCGTCGAGATCGTGCGCCGCCTGCTGGCGGGCGACACGAGCGGCTACGCCGGGCGCGTGTTCACGCTCGAGCAGGGCATGGCGCTGCACTACACACCGCTGCGGTCCTCGATCCCCGTCCTCATCGGGACGTGGGGGCCGCGCGGCGCACAGCTCGCCGGCCGCGTCGCGGACGAGGTGAAGATCGGCGGGAGCACGAACCCGGACATGGTCCGGCTGATGCGGACCTGGCTCGACGAGGCGGCCCTCGCCGCCGGACGGCCCCGCGACGCGGTGGCGCTCGCGGCGGGCGCCGTGACGGTGGTGGCACGGGACGGTGCGGCCGCCCGCGCGCACGCGCGCGAGCAGGTCGCCATGTACGTCGACGTCGTGGGGGCGCTCGACCCGACCGTGCACATCGACCCCGAGCTTCTCGCGGGTCTGCGGGAGCGGCTCGAGGCCGGTGACGTCGCCGGGGCCGGCGCCCTGGTGCCGGACGACGTCCTGGATCGCTTCGCCTTCGCCGGGACGCCGGAGGAGGTGGCGGCCCACGCCGTCGAGCTCTTCGAGGCGGGTGCCGACCGCGTCGAGTTCGGAACCCCGCACGGGCTCACCGAGTCCGAGGGGTTCGACCTCCTCGGCGGCGCGGTGCTCCCGGCCATCCGCGAGGCCGTTGGCTGAGGTCGGTGCAGCGGAGGACGTCGAGGACTCCGACCACTCCGACAACGACGACGGCGGGTGGCCACCCCTCTCGGGGTGACCACCCGCCGTCGTCGTTCGTCGAACCCGTCAGCGTCCGACTAGGCCGGGCTCAGCGCCAGACGATGGGGCTCCCGACGTACGGGTTGCCGTCGGTGGCGAAGAAGGCGCCGTAGCTCTCACCGTTGAACATCGCGCCGACGAGGGGCTGGCCGCTGCCGAGGCCGACCATGCAGGTCACGAGCGTGCGGGTCGCCTCGTCGTAGGGCGGGAGCTGGAGGCCGCAGGAGTCGCCCGGGCTGCTGAACATCGTGGTGAACATGCCGGACACCAGGTACTGCGCGTCGCTGCCGTCCTCGTGGATCGGGAACAGGGCGGGCGACGTGGGCTTGTAGCCCTCCGGGGCGTCGTAGAGCCACTGGACCTGGTAGATGATCGCGTACGGCTGGAGACCCGCGAACTCCTCGGCGTTCTCGTAGTCGTCGAACATGCTCGCGTCGAGCTCCTGGATCGCCAGGATGCTGACACCGACGCCGCCGGTGGTCTCCTCCTCGCCGAAGTTCTCGGTCTGGTTGACCCAGGCGGGCTGGCCGAACGCGAGCTGGGTGCCCGGGTCGGTGGTCGCGCCGGGCTCGCCGAAGTCGACGGCCTCGGCGGCGTAGTTGGTCGAGAGGGCCGTGGACGAGGAGGTCTCCTCCTCGGGCTCCGGCTCGCTCTCGGTCTCGGTCGGCTCGGCGTCCGGGGTCTCGGCGGTCTCGGAGGACTCGGGGGTGGTCGTCTCCTCGGAGGCGCCGTTGCCGGACGTGCCGCAGGAGGCGAGCAGGACGGCCGCGAGTGCGGCGGTCGAGATGGTCACGATTCGGCGCTGAGCGGATCGCATGAGGGTGTCACTCCTTGGTCAGGGAAGTAGGCGAACACGCGAACGTAGCGGAGGCGCGGGGCGCGCATCAACCTGAGGGCGTGTGACGTGTCTCACGTCGGGGTAGTGGGAGGGCTCGCGGGCGGTGCCGACCCGCCCCGTGGGCAACCCGTCAGGTGAGGTCCGGCTCGACGCCGACGTCACCCTGGACGGACACGAGTCGCGCCCGGCCCTCGGCGAGCGTGTACTCGGCGCCCACGACGGCGAGGCGGCCCTCGGCGACCGCGTCCGCGAGCACCTGCGAGTACGCGGTCAGGGTCTTGACGGTGTTGGTCACGTGCTCGCGGAGCAGGGCCTGGCGCACGGGGTGGTGCGGGAGCCCGAACCGCTCGGTGTCCTCGAGGGAGTTGTGGGTGAGGATCGACGGGATGACGCGGTCGACGATCGCGCGGACGAACCCGGGCGGCATCTCGCCGGTCTCCAGCGCGTCGACCGCCGCGCCGACCGCCCCGCACGAGTCGTGCCCGAGGACGACGACGAGCGGCGTGCCGAGGATCTCGGTGCCGTACTCGATCGAGCCGATGACCGTCGTGTCGATGACGTGACCGGCCGTGCGCACGACGAAGGCGTCGCCGAGCCCCTGGTCGAAGATGAGCTCGGCGGCGAGCCGCGAGTCCGAGCAGCCGAAGATGACGACGAACGGGTACTGCGACGCCTGGAGCGACTGGCGGTGCTCGACGGACTGCGAGGGGTGCTCGGCCTGTCCGGAGACGAACCGCTCGTTGCCCTCGACGAGGAGCGCCCAGGCCTCCGCCGGGGTCATGGTCCGGGGGGTCGGGGCTGCGGACTCGCTCACGCGCTGGCTCCGTTCTCGCCGAGCTCGGCGCTGGTGGGGGGATTGGCGCCCGGTCGCGACACCGTGATCGCGGCGATGCGGGCGCACCGGTCGAGGAGGAGGCCGAGCTCGACCTCGGACAGGTTGCGCAGGCGATCGCGGTTCTCGGCCCCGAGCAGGCCCGCCCGCCACAGCCCGCTGACGAGCCCGCCCATGAAGGAGTCGCCGGCACCGACCGTGTCCGCCACGACGATCTTGGGCGCCCGGAGGTCGTACTCGGCGCCGCCGGCCGTGACGCCGAGCGCGCCCTCGCCGCCGCGCGTCACGACCACGATGCCGGGACCGTAGGTCGCCCACTCGCGGACGACGTCGTGCGGGTCGCGCCCCGGCTCCAGCCAGGCGAGGTCCTCGTCCGAGACCTTGACGACGTCGGCGAGCCGGACGAGCTCGAGCACCCGGTCGCGGACGGCGTCCGGCGAGCCCATGATGCTGGGCCGCAGGTTCGGGTCGTAGCTGATGGTGGCCTGGGCGCGCGCGGCCCGCAGGAGGTCGCGGACCTTCTCGTACCCGGGGTCCAGCACCGCGCCGATCGACCCGACGTGCACGGCCGCCACGTCGTCGTCGATCGCGTGGTCGGGGTAGTCGATCGTGAGGTCGAACTCGTACTGGGCCGCGCCGTCCTCGCCGATCCGGGCGAGCGCGACGGAGGTCCGGTCGGCGCCGTTCGAGCCCGGCGCGACGGCGACGCCGCTGGAGGCGAGGTGCTCGCGGACCAGGTCGCCGTACTCGTCCGGGCCGAGCCAGGTCAGGAGCACCGCGGGGTGGTCGAGCCGGGCCAGACCGATCGCGACGTTGGCGGGCGAGCCGCCGGGGAACGCCTGCGGTTCCTGGTCGGGGCGGACGACGACGTCGACGAGCGACTCGCCGATCACCAGTGCCTTCATGCGCGGGGCTCCTCGGGGTCGGGGCGGGAGACGTCTCCGGGGCGGTCGCCCGGGGCGGTGGGGTTCGACGCGGCCCGCAGGCGCTCGCGGGCGCCGTCGAGCCAGGTCTGGCAGCGGGTGGCGAGGGCCTCGCCGCGCTCCCAGAGCGTGAGGGAGTCCTCGAGCGTCGCCGCGCCCTGCTCCAGGCGCTGGACGACGTCGACGAGCTCGGCGCGCGCCTGCTCGTAGCTCAGGGTGGCGATGTCGGCGAGGTGGTTCTCGCCGGGGGAGGACGTGGACATCGAGGTCACACCAATCAGTCAAGCAGACGGGAGGCGGGGCGTGGTGCTGACGTCTCGCGGGACGTCGACGCCTCGCCGGACGACGAGGTGTCGCCGGGGGTCGGCGCCTCGCGGGGCGACGACGTCGTGCGAGAGGACGACGTCGTGCGGGGCGTGGGCGTCTCGCGGGCGGTGGCGCGGCGCAGGTCGAGCCGGCCCCCGGAGACGATGGCCTCGACGGGCTCGTCCTCCGCGACCTCGGCCGGCTCGCGGACGACGATCCCGCTGGCCGTGCGCAGGACCGCGTAGCCGCGGTCGAGCGTCGAGGCGGGTGAGAGGGCCCGGACGTGGGCCGCGAGCGAGGTGACGGCCGCGTGCTCGCGGTCGAGCCGCGAGCCGAGGCAGAGCCGGAGCGTCCGGCGCGCGTGGACGAGCTCGTTCTCTCGGGCGGCGACCATGACGGTCGGGTCGGCGAGGACCGGCCGCGTGCGCAGCGCGTCGAGCCGGTCCTGCTCGACGTCGACCCGGCCGCGGATGGCCGCCTCGAGCCGCCGCCGCGCGAGCACGATCTGCTGCCGCTCGATGGCGACGTCCGGCACGATCCGCTTCGCTGCGTCCGTCGGCGTCGACGCGCGGTAGTCGGCCACGAGGTCGAGCAGCGGTGCGTCCGTCTCGTGACCGATCGCGGAGACGACCGGCGTGCGAGCCGCCGCGACCGCGCGGACGAGCGACTCGTTCGAGAACGGCAGGAGGTCCTCGACGCTGCCGCCGCCGCGCGTCACGACGATGACCTCGACGGTGGGGTCGGAGTCGAGTGCCGCGAGGGCGCGGGTGACCTCCGACACGGCCTTGACGCCCTGGACGGCGACCTGTCGCACGTCGAAGGTGACCTCGGGGAACCGCTCGCGGGCGTTGACGAGCACGTCGTGCATCGCCTTGGCCTCCCGGCCGCAGATGAGACCGATCTTCGCCGGCAGGAAGGGGAGCTGGTGCTTGTGCCGGGCGTCGAACAGTCCCTCGGCCGCGAGCACCCGGCGGAGCTGGTCGATCCGCGCGAGGAGCTCCCCGACCCCGACGGGACGGATCGCCCGCGCCTGGAGGGAGAGCGTGCCGCGCTTGGAGTAGAAGGTCGGCTTGGCGTGGACGACCACGTGACTGCCGGGCGCGAGCGGACCAGGGAGGCGGTCGAGCACGGACGAGAACGCCGTGAGGCTGAGCGACATGTCGGCCTCGGTGTCGCGCAGCGTGAAGAAGCTCATGCCGGAGCGACGGTTGGCCTCGACGATCTGCCCCTCGACCCAGACCGGCGCCATCTTGTCGATGTACTCGCCCATCTTGAGCGAGAGGAGCCGCAGCGGCCACGGCCGTTCCGCCGTGGTGTCGAGCGCGCGCTCCGGCAGCTGCTGCGGGCCGTCGCCGGCGGGCAGCGGCGACGGGTTCTCGGAGCTCGCGGTCACGGGACAAGCCTGCCGCACGCCGCCGACATCTAGGCACTCGCCTCGGTGATCGCCCGTCCGCCGGGCGAGGGTGTCGGCTCCAGCTCGGGCTCCCGGCGCGGCCCGAGCACGTCCTCGAACAGGTCGGGCTTGTGCGCGGGGACGGCCTGGACCTCCAGCGGGGGCGGCACGGTCGCGGCCGCCTCGTCGAGCCCCTGGAGCGCCGAGAACCGCTGGAGCTGGGGCACGACCCGCGAGTCGAGCGAGGACGTCATCGCGTTGAAGGCCGTGACCGTGCCGTTGAGCTTGCGCGCCACCGTGTCGAGGTGGGAGCCGAACGTCGCCAGCCGCTTGTGCAGCTCCCGCCCGACCCGGAACACCTGGGCCGCCTCGGCCGCGAGCTGCTCCTGGCGCCAGGTGTAGGCGACGGTGCGCAGGAGCGCGACGAGCGTGGCCGGGGTCGCGAGCACCACGTCGTGCTCGAAGGCGTACTCCAGCAGGGACGGGTCCTGCTCCAGCGCCGCGTCGAGGAAGACCTGCGACGGCACGAACATGACCGTGAACTCGGGTGACCCCTCGACGTGGGCCCAGTACTCCTTCCCGGACAGGGCGTCGACGTGGGCGCGCAGGTGCCGGGCGTGGGCGGCGAGACGGGACCGGCGCGTCGCGTCGTCCCGGGCCTCCATGGCCTCCAGGTACCCGTTGAACGCGACCTTGGAGTCGACCACGACCCGCTTGTCACCGGGGAGCGAGACCACGAGGTCGGGACGCAGCGCGCCGTCCTCCAGCCGCACCTGCTCGGCGAAGTCGACGTGCTCGACCATGCCGGCCGCCTCCACCGTCCGGCGGAGCTGCAGCTCTCCCCACTGGCCGCGGACCTGGGGCGAGCGCAGCGCCGTCACCAGCGCGCCGGTCTCGCTGCGCAGGGCCTCGCCGGTCTCCTTCATGCCGCGCACCTCCTGCGCGAGCGCGGCGTGCGCGACTGCGCGCGAGCGCTCGGCCGCCGTGACCTCCTCGCGCACCTGCGCCAGCGTCTTCTCCAGCGGCGCCACGAGCGAGCGGACCGCCTCCTCCCGCTGCTTGAGCTCGCCGGCCTGCTCGGCCTGGGAGCGCTTGAGCCGCTCCTCGGCCTGCGCGAGGAACGCCTCGGTGTTCGCGGCGAGGGCGCGCCGGGACAGCGCGTCGAACTCGTCGGCCAGGCGCGCCGTGTCCTCGCGCAGCTCGGCCAGGCGCGCGTCCCCGTCGGCCCGGAGCCGCTCGATCTCGTCGGCATGCCGCTCCTCGGCCTCCGCCAGCGCGCGCAGCGAGCGCCGCTCGGCCTCCGACACGCGGGTCGCCGCGTCCGTCCGGTCCCGGTCCAGCGTGCGCTCGAGCTCCGCCGCTCGGGCGCGCGTGGCGACGAGCGCCGCCGCGTCGTCGTCCCGCTGGGAACGCGAGCGCACGAGCGCGAGGAGGTACCCGATGACGAGGCCAGCGGCCAGCGTGGCGGTCGCGACGAGAAGTGCCGAGGAGTCCATGCCAGCACTCCACCACCGAGGTCTGACATGAAGCCCGGCGGCTGTGGAAACCGCGTAGAATCGCCGCTCGTGGCTCTCACTATCGGCATCGTCGGCCTGCCCAACGTCGGCAAGTCCACCCTGTTCAACGCCCTCACCCGCGCGAGCGTGCTCGCCGCGAACTACCCGTTCGCGACGATCGAGCCGAACGTCGGCGTCGTGCCGCTCCCGGACGAGCGGCTGAACAAGCTCGCCGAGGTGTTCGGTTCCGAGCGGATCGTGCCGGCGACCGTGTCGTTCGTCGACATCGCGGGCATCGTCAAGGGTGCGAGCGAGGGGGAGGGGCTCGGCAACCAGTTCCTCGCGAACATCCGCGAGGCGGACGCGATCTGCCTGGTCACGCGGGCGTTCGCGGACCCGGACGTCGTGCACGTCGACGGGCGCGTCGACGCGCTGGCCGACGTCGAGACGATCATCACCGAGCTCGTGCTTGCCGACGTGCAGACGCTGGAGAAGGCGATCCCGCGGCTGGAGAAGGAGGTTCGCGGCAAGAAGACCGACGCGGCCGTCCTCGACGTCGCGCAGCGGGCGCTCGCGCTCCTGCTGACCGGCGAGACGATCGACGCGCATCGCGCCGAGTTCGACGCCGAGATCCTCCGGCCGTTCGGGCTGATGACCGCGAAGCCGTTCATCTACGCCGTGAACACGGACGAGGCAGGGCTCGCCGACAAGGACTTCCAGGCCACGGTGCGCCAGCAGCTCGCCCCGGCCGACGTGATCTTCCTCGACGCGAAGTTCGAGTCGGAGCTGGTCGAGCTCGAGCCCGAGGACGCGGCCGAGATGCTGGCCGACTCCGGGCAGGACGAGGCCGGCCTCGACCAGCTCGCGCGGGTGGGGTTCCACACGCTCGGGCTGCAGACCTACCTCACTGCCGGGCCGAAGGAGGCGCGCGCCTGGACGATCCGTCAGGGCTGGACGGCGCCGCAGGCGGCCGGCGTCATCCACACGGACTTCCAGAAGGGGTTCATCAAGGCCGAGGTGATCGGCTTCGAGGACCTCGTGGCGGCGGGCTCGGTGGCGGCGGCGCGCGCCGCGGGTCGGGCCCGGGTCGAGGGCAAGGACTACGTGATGGCCGACGGGGACGTCGTCGAGTTCCGGTTCAACGTGTGACCTGGGTCGGCGATCGAGCGATCGGAGCAGACCGAACCGGGCTGAGCCCCCGGATGGCAGGCGCAGAGCGGTGACGTCGAGGGATCTGGGCGTGCGTCGAAGCGGTCAGTCGAGTTCCAGGCGAACGTCCGGGGCGTGCTCGGCGAACACCTCCAGGACGATCTCGAAGTAGGTCTTCCCTTCACCGGACGTCAGCGCGTCCCGTTGCGCTCGGATCGTTTGCACGTCGAAGGAGTCCGGGTGACGGAGCTTCTCCTCGAGCCACCGCGCGGTCGCTGCCCGGCCGAGGGCCTCCCGACTGTGCCCGTGATCCGCCCAGACGAACACCGTCGGACCGACGACGTTCTTGGGGTTGAAGCGATACAGCACGTCGTTCAGCGCATCCAGGCTGGCCCCCAGCTCCCAGTCCTCCTCCTGCATCAGCAACGTGTTCAGTTGCGCGTACAGGTCCTCGATCGTGTCGATGCGGGCACCCTCGATGCGGAACACGTGAGCTGAACCGTCACGGGACTCTTCGGCCATGCTTCGAGTCTGACAGAGGCTGCGCGCGCTGGTCGGGAGGGCGCTCACCGGTCTTCGTCGACGTCGCGACGTGGCTACGGCTCAGGACGAGGCTTCGTCCGCACGTGAGTAGGTCAGGGCGAGGTTTCCCCTGGGGAACGACGTGACGTCGATCAGCTTCAGCCTGGTGAGCTCGGTGAACAGCGGGCTCCCGCCGCCGTGGGCGAAGGGGCTGATCAGCAGGTGGTACTCGTCGACGAGGTCCGCGCGGACGAGCGCCTGGGCGAGCCGAACGCCGCCGTGCGCGAGGATCGGGCCGCCGTCCTGGGCCTTCAACGCGGCCACCTCGGTGGCCAGGTCCCCTGAGCAGACTGTCGTCGTCGCCCACGGGGTGTCGATCGGCGAACGCGAGAAGACGACCTTGGGGATGGCGTTCATCGCGTCGGCCTCGGGCCCCTTCTGGAACGGCCAGTACCCGGCCATGTCCCGATAGGTGCGAGCGCCCATCGCGTGGACGCCGGCCGATCCGAGCACGGTGGCCATGTACGCGACGAACTCCTCGTCCTCGTCGTACTCGAGGAAGAAGTCGTCGCGTACGCCCGCGGGCGCTGCGGCATACCCGTCGAGGGACAGGCTGTGTCGGAGGACCAGCGGACGCATGACGACTCCCGGGGTCGGTTCGCCCCGGCCTCGTGGAGGGCGGCGATCTCACCGTATCCCGATGCGTCCCGCGGGGCCGCCGACGGCTCACGAGCGTCGCGGGACCGGCACTCCGGTGGCTCGGGCGCGTCTCGACTACGGCCGGGCGCGTCCGGTCCGCAGCGAGAGCCCGATCCGGACGACGTCGCCCACCTCGGTGCCTTCGGCCCGTCTGACCGCGACACGCAGGGGCACCAGGTACGCGTCGTCCTTGGGGAACAGGGCCGTGTCGAACGCGGTACCGCCCAGCCGTGCCCGCACCGGCACCTGCCCCCAGTAGACGAGGTCGCGGGCGGCCTCCCGTACGTCGTCGCTGACGTCCACGGGCATGCGTGCGAAGACGAACGGTGCCGGCCCGCGCCACTCGACGACCTCCGCCTCGAACGTCCAGTCCATCTCGCGATGGTAGAGGCGTCCCGCGCCGGAGGAGCGAGCGCACGCGGCCGACGCGACGAGCTCGGTGAGCGGTGCAGGATGAGCGTGTGACCGAGCCGTACCGGGACGACGTCGCACCGCGCCAGTCATGAGGAGCTCCATGCGTATCCACTCGAACGGACCGGCCCGATGAGCGGGCGGCGGATCTTCCTCGTGCGCGCCGTCAACGTGGGCGGGGCGAAGCTGCCGATGGCGGACTGGCGCGCCCTCGCCGAGGAGCTGGGCGCGACGGACGTGTCCACCTACATCGCCTCGGGCAACCTGGTCTGCACGCCGCCCTCCGACGTCGACGCCTTCGAGCGCGCCCTGGAGGTCGCGGTACAGGAGAGGTTCGGGTTCTTCCGGGAGGTGATCAGCCGGTCGGTCGAGGAGCTCCGGGCCGCGCTGGACGCCCACCCGTTCGAGGTGCTCGAACCCCGGTTCTCCTACGTCACGTTCCTCGCGGCCGAGCCGACGCCCGACGCGATCGCCAAGGCGCGCACCTTCGAGACCGGCGAGGACCGGTGGGAGGTGATCGGACGCGAGCTGCACGTCCGGTACGCCGGCGGCGCGGGCCGCCCGCAGATGAAGGACGCGTCGATCGGGCGGGCGCTCGCGGTCCCGGGCACGGCGCGCAACCTCAACACCGTGCGCAAGCTCCTCGAGCTCGCGGGCTGAGCCTCGAGCCGACCAGAACCACCGACCAGGAGAACCACCGACCGAAGGAGGTCGTCACGTGTCAGAGACGGACGACGGGCTCGTCCCCGTCTTCATGCCGCCCCTGGTCGTCCTGCTCCAGGCGGCGGAGACGGCGAAGGGCCTTCCGCTGAGCCGGGACGAGGTGCTCGCGATCCGCGACGACGGCGTGTGCGTCATGCTGCGACGCTCGGCGGCGCGGGCCATGGCCGAGGCGCGGGGGTACGCCGACCTCGACCCCGAGGCCTGCTGGGAGCAGTGGCAGGTCCGGCGCGCCGGAGGACCGGGGGAGACGGCCTGATCCCGAGCGACGGGATCGCCGCCCGGCCGGTCACGCCTCCGGCTTGGTCCAGTCGATCGTGTGCCGGAAGCCGAGGTGACGACGCACCCGTGCGCCGGGCATCGCCTCGTCGAGGACGGCCCGGACCTCCGCCAGCGTCACCTCCGGATCCCTGACCGGGATCGGTGGCGGCACCGACCCGGCCGCCGCCCACGGGTGCCGGACGTACCCGATGATCGGGTTCGTCACCATGGACGCCACGTCCCACGCGTGATCGGCCGCCGACTCGGGCCGGGCCAGCCCGACGCACAGGAACCGCCCACCCGGGTTCAGGACGCGGCGCACCTGCTCCAGCGCCGACCCGAGGTCCAGGTGGTGCAGCACCGCCACCATGGTGACGAGGTCGACGCCGGCCGGAACCTCGGCGAGGTCCGCCCCGTCCACCGTGACGTTCGTCAGACCGGCGCAGCGCGTCCTGCTCGCCTGCCGCATCCCGGCGTCGACGTCGAGGCCGCGCACGTGCTCGAAGCGTTCCGCCAGGACGGCGAGGAGCTCGCCGCGTCCGCAGCCGACGTCCAGCGCCTCGGCCCGCCGGTCCGGCAGCCGCGTCACGATCCAGGCGTGGAACGCCTCGTTGTGGCTCCACGGGTGCCGCTCGTTGAGCCGGCGCATCACGTCGGCCGCGCGCCCGCCGAACCGGTCGCGTGCCGCTGCTCGAATGTCCACGACGCCAGTCTCACACCCCGGTCTCACCGCGCCAGGCGGCACGGCGCGGTTCAGCGGTCGCGGTGCCACGTCCAGCGGTGCACGTCGAGGGCGCGCGGCGCCTCACGGCTGATCGTGATGGTCGAGATCGACGTGCCGTCGGCCGCGTGGACGTGGACCCAGCCCTGGTCGAAGTCCCGCAGGTCGTCGCGATCCCCGACGTACGAGGGTCGCCCGAACGGCACGTCCGTCCGCGTCGGCTCGCCCGGCATGCCGTCGACGAAGGCCGCGAGCCGCTCCGTCCGGTGACCGGCGTCCCCGATCACGACCTCGGCGACGACGCCACCGTGGACCCCGAGGCGGACCCCGGCAAGGTTCCGCACCTGCCCGACCAGGGGATGCGACTCCTCTAGCCCGAGGACGTCGAGGAACAGCGCGAACTCCCCGGACCGCCACCGGTGGATCCCGTGGGAGACGCTGGTTCCGGTGGGCACCGCCGTCATCTCGCGCGCGATCCCGCCCGCCGCCCCCGGGCCGTACTCGACGACGAGGTCGCACCCGCCGCGCCGGTGCAGCTCGACGCTCCCGCTCGTGGCGGCCGGCAGGCCGAGCGCCCGGTGGACGTCGTCCCGCGACGGTGACCGGGGCACTCCCGCCAGCAGGTCGCCGGCGTGCCGATAGACCCCGCCGTCGGCCTCGTTCACGAGGCGGATGCGCGAGCTCAGGACGCGGGCGTCCTCGACCTGCAGCTCCACGCCGCCGTCGAAGGCGATCAGCCGTCGGAGGAACCCCGACGAGACCGCCCACCGCCGGGCCGCCCCGCCGGCGAGCGCCGCGACCGCCCGGCAGGCCGCGCCGCCGTCGGGCTCGCCGAGCACCTCGAGGAACGCCCGGATCCCTCCCTCCGGGAGCCCCTCGGACGGCGGGCGTTCGAGGGAGATCTCGACGAGGCCGTCGCCGGCGAACCCGAGCCGCACGCGGTCCGCCTCGACGGCGTGCACGACGGACCCGTCGGCACTCACCTCCACGGGGTCGCCGAGCACCGATCGCGCCCGCTCCCGGTCGACGCCAGCCGTGAGTCCGGCGACGAGCGCGGCGGGGCGGGGGTACGCGCCGTCGCCGACGAGGCGGAACGTCAGGCCGACCACGCCGTCGGCATCCGTCGTGACGAGCGCCGTCCCGGCCGCGAGCGCCCGCGAGACGGCGAGCCTCGCGCTGCCCTCGGGCCGTCCGAGCGCGTCGACGTGGTGCCAGATCTCGCCCACGAGCCGCGGCGGGATCATCCGCGAGCGCAGGCCGGTCCACGGGTGCGTCGGCGGCCCCGTGCGCGGGTGGCGGAGCAGCAGGTCGTCGTGCTCGCCCCGCCAGCACTCCATCTCGAAGGTCCCGATCGCCGACGGGTCGATCAGGGCCGCGGCGTACTGCTCGTCGGTCAGGGCGAACAGCGCGTCGGCGGAACCGTGCCCCACCTGCTGGTCGACGCCGACCCACGCCCGCCCCGTCGCGACCTCGACGCCGAGGCTCGGCTGCCGCGCGACCTGCACGAAGCTCCGCGCGTCCGGCTCGCCGCCGGAGACGCCCCTGGACCTCCTGGACCTCCTGGTGCCCCTGGTGCTCCTGCCCATCGTCGTGCTCCCCCTCCGTCCCCGTGACCCGCTCGGTGCTCGCGCCGCGGTCAGGGGCGCCCGAGCGCCTCGACCGCGTCGGCCAGCTCGACGACCGGGCGGCGTCCGTCGAGCTCGACGCACGCCCCTCGCCGCAGCAGGGGCTCGACCTCGACCACGTACCGGCGGATCTCGTCCTGCTGCTCCGGGCTGCGCCCGTAGGGGTTGTTCGTCCGGGTCCGCACGCGCTCGATCAGCGTGTCCACCGGGGCGCTCAGCAGCACGACGTGGTCGAACCGGTCGTAGAAGCCGCCCTGGTTCTCGACCGTTCCCGACACCACGACGTCGCCGTGCCGTGCGAGCAGGTCGCTCATCCGGGGCTCGTCCCAGAGGCCGTCGGGCAGCTCCCACCCGTCCTCGTCGGTGTCGACGGTGCGGTGGCCGCGCCGGGCGAGCTCCGCCAGCAGCGTCGACTTCCCGGCTCCCGACATGCCGGTGACGAGGATGCGAGGCATGACGTCAGCCTACGAGCGGGACGCGGTGCGCCGGCCCGACGCAGTCGTGTCGCGGGATCACCGGCCTCCCGTCGAGACGTGGGCCCCCCGGACCTGGCCCGACTCGAACGGGCGGTCACCCTCTCCGTGCGACGGGCGGCCTGCTCCCGTCCCGGGTAGGAGCGGCTTGAGCAGGTTCGCCGCCGGGCCACCGCGATGCGCGAGGCCTGGCCGGCCGGCGCAGCCGCTACTCGACCAGCCCGCGCTCGGCCGCCAGCTCGAGCAGGGCCGCGCGGACCCGCGTCAGCACGGTCTCGAGCTGCGCGGCGGAGCGGTAGCAGCCGAACACCAGCCGGACGTGGTCCGCACCCGACGGCCCGTACGCCGCGCCGTCGTTGACGAGCACCCGAGCGTTGCGGACGAGGTGGTCCGCCACCTCGGCCCCCGACCCGAGCGCCGACACGTCGAGCCACAGCAGGATGCCGCTCTCGGGCCAGGTCGCGCGGACGCCGGGGACGTCGTGCAGGAGCCGCCAGGCGACCTCGCGGTGCTCCAGCAGCTCGGCCCGGTTGGCCGGCAGGATCGTCGGGTCCTGGAGCGCGGCGACGGCCCCGGCCTGCGAGACCGTCGACGTCGCCCCCACGACGTTGACCGCCGCGCCGTAGTACACGTCCATGAACGGGGTGTCGGCCACGACGTACCCGACGCGCAGCCCCGACAGCCCGAGCCCCTTCGAGATGGAGTACACGCTGATCGTGCGCTCCCACATGCCGGGCAGCGTCGCCGGGGTGACCATCTCCAGGTCGTCGTACACGTGGTCCTCGAACGCCTGGTCCGAGACCAGGACCAGGTCGTTCGCGACGATCCACGCCGCGAGCTCCTCGAGCCACTCGCGGCGGAACACCGTCCCCGTCGGGTTGTTCGGGTGGGACAGCAGCACCACCCGCGTGCGCTCCGTCCGCGCCCGCTCGAACGCGGCGACGTCGAGCCGGTACCCGTCGGCGGCGTCGAGCGGCACGGTGACCGGGACGGCGCCGAGGATCTCGACGTCGCGCACGTTCGACGGGTAGGACGGGTCGGGCACGAGCACCTCGTCGCCCGGCTCCAGCAGCGGCATGAGCGCGAGCAGCAGCCCGGAGTCGGACCCCGGCGTCACGATGACGTGCCGCTGCGGGTCGACCTGGAGACCCGTCGTCGCCGCGATCCGCGCCGCGATCGTCCGGCGCAGGCCGAGGTCGCCGATCGGCATCGTGTAGTGCTCGGGCAGCCCGGCCTCGATCTCGGCGAGCATCGCGGCGCGCACGGACGCGGGCAGGCTGCGGTCGGGGAAGAACGGGTCGGCCCAGGCCAGGACGTCGTAGCCCTGCTCGAGGAGCCGCCCGGCGGTCTCGCCGACGTCGGCCTTGGAGACGGGGGAGAGCAGGCCGCCCGTCACGTGCCGGAACCGGGTGGCGATGGGGGACGTGCGTGTCATGTGGACCTCACGGTGTCGAGGGTGGAGTCGAGGACGTCGCCGTGCGCCGGCCTCACGGCGTCGGCGGCGTGACGCTCACGAGGATCTCGGCTGCGTCGTCGAACGGGTTGCGGAAGCGGTGCGGGAGGCGGGAGTCGAACGTGATCGACTCGGCGGTGCGCACGTGGTGCTCCTCGGCGCCGATCTCGACGACGACGGCGCCCGCCACCACGTACACGCACTCGGTCGACTCGTGCCCGCGGGGCTCGGCGGCCGAGGCCTCGCCCGGCTGCAGCACGGCGCGAAGCACCTCGAGGTCGCCGCGCCCTGGCGTGAGCCGCTCGTAGCCGACCATCCCGGTCGGTGCCGTGAGGATGGTCCGCGCGCCGGGTCGGGAGAGGTGGACCCGCGGCGCCGCCGGCTCGTGGAACAGCTCGGCGATGTCGGCGTCGAACACCGGCGCGAGCTTGCGCAGCGTCGCGATGCTCGGCTCGGAGCGCCCGTTCTCCACCTGGCTCAGGAGCGCGACCGAGACCCCCGACGCGGCGGCGAGCGCGCGCAGCGAGAGGCCGTGCAGCTCGCGCAGCTCCCGCAGTCTCGGACCGATCACGGCGGCTCCCTCCGGCGACGACGATGGTCGGGTGCTCGCCCGGGGCGAACAGCGTTCGCTGCAAGTGTACGGTGGGGGGCGACGGGCTCGACGCAGACGCTTCAACTCTGGAGGTAGGACGTGGCCGCAACAGCTTGGATCGGCTGCTCGCTGTGGGACGGGGTCGCCGACACCTGGCGCGACGACGCCGGTCTCGTCGTGGGCGACGACGGTCGGATCGCCTTCGTCGGCGCCGCGGACGAGGCGCTCGCGATCGCTCGCTCGGCCGACACCGGCCCCGACGGCACCGCCGGGGTCGTCGAGCTCGACGGGGCGAGGGTGGTGCCGGGCCTCGTCAACGGGCACGTCCACTTCTCCCTCGCACTCCCCGGGCCGATGCAGGACTCCGTGCACTCCTCGACCGAGGCCGACCTCGTCCTGCTCATGGCGGGCAACGCGCGCGACACGCTGCGGGCCGGCATCACGTCGGTCCGCCTCGTCGGCGAGTCGCGGTTCGCCGACATGGCGCTGCGCCGCGCGATCGACGCCGGCCTGGTGTCCGGCCCCCGGATCCGCACCGCCGGGCACGCGCTGTGCTGCACGGGCGGTCACGGCTGGGACGCGGACGGTCACGAGGCCGACGGCGCCGACGGCTTCCGTCGCGCGACGCGCGAGCAGCTCCGCGCCGGGGCCGACCTCATCAAGGTCTGCATCTCCGGCGGCATCGCGGGCGAGCACGAGGCGATCGACACCCCCCAGCTCACCCAGGACGAGATGCGCGCCGTCATCGAGACCGCGCACGCGTGGGGTCGCAAGGTCACCGCGCACGCCGGTCCAGCCCACGTCTCCGAGGAGGCCGTCGCCCTCGGGCTCGACGGCATCGAGCACGGGTACGAGCTGACCGCGGGGCTGTGTGCCTCGATGGCCGAGCGCGGCGTCTGGTACACCCCGACGATCTCGGTCTCGCGCTGCGAGGACTTCTTCGTCTCCAACGGCGTCCCGACGTGGATGATCGACCGCGCCCTCGGCGCCGGCCCGCGCCACTGGGAGAGCCTGCAGCACGCCATCGCCGCCGGCGTCCCGATCAGCCTCGGCACCGACATGCCGCCGCAGGCCGCCTACGACGGCACGACCGCGACCGTCCGCGAGATGGAGCACATGCAGGACGCGGGCATGACCGCGCTGGAGGTCATGCGGGCCTCGACCGCCGCCGGGGCGGAGTGGATGCAGGAGCAGGGCCAGTACGGCACGCTCGTCCCGGGCGCCGCGGCCGACCTGGTGGTGCTCGACGGCGACCCGCTGGCCGACGTGGCAGCGCTGCGCGAGCTGTGGGGCGTGGTCAAGGGCGGGGACGTGGTCCGCGACGACCGGGGCGCGCTGCGCGCGCGGGTGCTCTCGTGAGCGCCGGCCGGCCGACCGGGCCCGGCAGCGCCTCCGGGCCCTGGAGCGTCACGGAGATCGCCGACGCCTACCTCGAGGACCTCGCGCGGCTCGACCCCGACGCGGCGCAGGCCGTCGGCGAGGACCCGGAGATCCAGATCCCCGACCTGAGCGACGACGCGTTCGCCGCGCGCGCCGACCTCGCCCGCGAGACGGTCGCGGCCCTCGAGGTCGCCCGCGCCGGGACCCGCGGGGACCACCTCCTGCGCTCGGCGATGATCGAGCGCCTCGGCAGCGACGCGGCGCTCGACGAGGTCGGCTTCACCCGCCGGCTGCTGGCCCCCCTGGCGACCCCGGTCCACGGGGTGCGACAGGTCTTCGACAACCTCCCGAGCGGCACCGACGAGCAGGTCGAGCGCGTCCGGGCCAACCTCGCCGCCGTCCCCGGCGCCTACCGCGACTACCTCGCGACGCTCCATGCCGCGGCCGACCGCGGCCACGTCGTGGCCCGTCGCCAGGTCCTCGGCGTCGCCGAGCAGTGCGACGGCTGGGTGGCGACCGGGTACTACGACGGCGTCGCGGCCGGTGACGAGCGGCTCGTCCCGCTCGCCTGCGAGGCGGCGCAGGCGACGAGCTGGCTCGCCGAGCGGCTGCGCGAGGAGCTCGCGCCGCGGGCCGGCGAGACCGACGCGGTCGGGGCCGAGCTCTACACGGCGACGTCGACCGCGTTCCTCGGCACGGCGGTCGACCTCGAGGAGACCTACGCCTGGGGCTGGAGCGAGCTCACCCGGCTGTGGGCCAGGGCCACCGAGCTGGCCAGGGAGAGCACGGGGCAGGACGACGTGCTCGCGGCCGCCGCCATCCTCGACGCGCGACCCGAGGGGCGCGTGCCCGTCGCGGAGCTGGAGGGCTGGCTGCAGGCGCGGCTCGACTCGGTGACCGACGCCGTCGACGGCGTGTGGTTCGACCTGCCGGCCGCGTCGCGTCGCGTCGAGGCCCGCCTCACGGCGGCCGCCTCCGGCGTCATGTACTACTCGCCGCCCGACGTCGCCCACACCAGGCCGGGCCGCGTCTGGTGGACGGTGCCCTCCGGCTCGACGGACGTGCCGACGTGGCGCGAGGTCAGCACCGTGCACCACGAGGGCGTCCCCGGGCACCACCTGCAGCACGCGATCACGTTCGGGCTGGCCGACCTGCACCCGTGGCAGCGGTACCTGTGCCAGGTCCACGGCTACGCCGAGGGCTGGGCGCACTACGCCGAGCAGCTCGCGGTCGACATCGGCCTGGCGACCGCGGCCGACGAGCGCCTCGGTGTCGTGCTCGCGCAGCTGTGGCGGGCCTGCCGGATCGTCATCGACCTCGGCCTGCACCTCCAGCTCCCCGTCCCCGCGGGGAACGGGCTCGTGCCGGAGGTCCCGTGGAGCATCGACCTCGGCGTCGACACGCTCCAGCGCCTGGCCGGGGTCGACCCCGAGACGGCGCGGTTCGAGGTGCTGCGCTACCTCGGCTGGCCGGGCCAGGCGCTCGCCTTCAAGGTGGGTGCGCGGCTGTGGGAGCAGGCGCGGGACGAGGCGCGCGGGCGCGAGGGCGCCGACTTCTCGCTGCGTCGGTTCCACGCGCGCGCGCTCGGTCTCGGCCCGATGGGCCTGGGGCCGCTGCGCGACGCGCTCGCGACGATCCCGGACGACGGGGACGGGTCCACCGGGCGCTGATCGAATACCGATCCGCCAGGTGTCAGCGGGGTAACAGTGGCATTTCCCGCGTACCAATTAGGTAACGATTGCGTCGCGGGCGCCGTGCTGGTGCGGCGTCCGGCCCGACTCTGTGGTTACCGTTGGGCCACATTCGTGCCAGGACCGGGGCGCCCACGAACGCGCCGGTTGGCGGGTCGACCGCTCAACCTGTCCAGGGTCACGGCTCATCCATGATGGAGGAACATTGAAGATCAGGCGTATCACGGGTGGGGCGGCCGCGGTTGCGGCGCTTGCCCTTGTGCTCACGGCGTGCGCGAACACGCCGCAGGGCGAGTCCACCCCGACGGGCGGCTCCGAGACCACGGGCGGCGAGACGGCGACCGACGGCGGCGAGGCCACCGGCGGCGGCACGATCACCGTTGCCGAGACCAACGCCTTCACGGCGTTCAACTCCGACACCTCGGACACGAACCTCGACATCAACGGCAAGATCGCCTCGGCGACGCACGGTGGGTTCTGGTACCTCAACCCCGACATGGAGATCATCCACGACGAGGACTTCGGCTCCTACGAGCTCGTCACCGAGGACCCCCTGGTCGTCAAGTACACCGTGAACGACGGCGTCACCTGGTCCGACGGCGAGCAGATCGGCGCCGCCGACCTCCTGCTCTCCTGGGCGATCTACTCGGGCCACTTCAACGGCCCGGGCCCCGACGGTGAGCCGCAGACCGACGACGACGTCGCCTACTTCGACTACGCCGGTGACACGGGCACGCTCGCCCTGGCCGGCGTGCCGGAGCTGAGCGAGGACGGCCTCAGCATCACCTTCACCTACACCCAGCCGGCCGCCGACTGGGAGTCCGCGTTCAACATCGCGCAGACCCCCGCCCACGTCGTGGCCAAGAACGCCGGCCTCGCGGACAGCGCCGCGCTCGTGACGCTCCTGCAGTCGGCGACCCCGGGCGAGGAGAACGCCGAGCTGCGCGCCGTCGCCGACTTCTGGAACACGGGCTTCAACTCGACGACCCTGCCGAGCGACCCCGAGCTCTACCTCTCCAGCGGCCCGTTCATCGTCTCCGACGTCGTCGAGAACCAGACGGTGACCCTCGTCCCGAACGAGAAGTTCTACGGCACCGCGCCGAAGCTCGACACGATCATCATGCGCACGATCGGTGAGGCCACGGCCGCCGTCCAGGCGCTCCAGAACGGTGAGGTCGACGTGATCTCGCCCCAGTCCTCGGCCGACACGCTCCAGGCGCTCGAGGCCCTCAGCGGCGTCGAGATCGTCACGGGCGACCAGCTCGCCTACGACCACCTCGACCTGACCTTCAACAACGGCGGCCCGTTCGACCCGGCCACCTACGGCGGCGACGCCGCGAAGGCCAAGCTCGTCCGCGAGGCGTTCCTGCTCTCGATGCCGCGTCAGGCGATCCTCGACGCGATCGTCACGCCGCAGAAGCCGGGCGCCGAGGTGCTCAACTCCCAGCTCTTCGTCTCCTCGCAGGAGGGCTACGCCGACGCGGTGGCCAGCAACGGCTCCGACGCCTACCCGCTCGAGGGTGACATCGACGCCGCCAAGGCCAAGCTCGCCGAGGCCGGCGTGAGCAACCCGACGGTCCGCATCCTCTACAACACGGACAACCCGAACCGCGTGAACTCCTACACCCTCATCGCCTCCGCCGCGACCGAGGCCGGCTTCACCGTGGTGGACGAGGGCGACCCGAAGTGGAGCGCCCGTCTCGGCGACGGCTCCTACGACGCGACGATCTTCGGCTGGATCAGCTCGGGTGTCGGCGTCTCCGGCGTCCCGCAGATCTTCTCCTCGACCGGTGGCAGCAACATGAACGGCTACAGCAACGCCGAGGCCGACGCCCTCATGCAGCAGCTCCTCGTGACGGTCGACAAGGACGAGCAGATCAAGATCCAGCAGCAGATCGACCCGTTCTTCTTCGCTGACGGCTACGGCCTCCCGCTGTTCCAGTCGCCGGGCCTCGAGGCTCACACCGAGCGTGTCGAGGGCTTCGACGTCTACATGGCGAACCAGACCGGTGTCTGGTGGAACGTCGGCGAGTGGTCGGTGACCGACGCGGCCTGATCGGACCGCTCGGGTGGGGTCGTTCACCGGGTGACCGGCCCCACCCGACACGCCAGTTCTCACGGAAGGGGTGCGGGTCCGCGCTCAGCGCGGGCCCGCACCCCTTCCGTGTCGTAAAATGCCGGTCAACGGTAGGCATTCCGAGTCCTCTAGACTCTCGCGAGCCACACACGTCAGCTAAGGGGATCGATGTCGTCCTACATCTTCCGCAGGCTGCTGCAGTCAGCGCTGATTCTGCTAGCAGCATCGTTCGTCGTCTTCTGCCTCGTCGCGTGGTCGGGTGACCCGCTCCGCGAGCTGCGCCAGAGCAACGCCCCGAACCGCGACCAGCTGATGGCCGACCGCTCGGCGAAGCTCCACCTCGACGTGCCGCTGGTCCCGCGCTACTTCCTGTGGCTGCGCGGGGTGGTCGGGTGCGTCGCCCCCTTCGCCGGAACCTGTGACCTCGGCACGAACACGGGCGGCCTGCCCGTCACGAGCCTGCTCCGGGCGGCGATCCCCTCGACGCTCCAGCTCGTCACGGCCGCGACGCTGCTCGCCATCATCCTCGGCGTCACCATCGGCATCGTGACCGCCCTGCGGCAGTACTCGGGGTTCGACTACCTCATCACCTTCGGCACGTTCCTCTTCTTCTCGCTGCCGTCCTTCTGGGTGGCGGTGCTGCTCAAGGAGTTCGGCGCGATCCGGTTCAACGACTTCCTGGTCGACCCGACCATCCCACCCGGCGCGATCATCGGCATCGGCGTCGTCACGGGTCTGCTGGCTCTCCTCGTCGCGAGCGGGAGCTGGCTGCGGCGGCTCGCGTTCCTCGGCGGCGGGATCGTCGTGGGCGCCGGCGTCGCGTTCTACCTCTCCGCGAGCAGGTGGTTCCTCTACCCGGGTCTCGGCATCCCGCTGGTCGCCGTGTTCGGCGTCGCCATCGCGTTCGGCGCCACGGTCCTGTTCGCCGGGCTGAAGAACCGCAAGGCGCTGTGGTCCAGCCTCATCTCCGTCGGGCTCGGCCTCGTGGCGATGGTCGTGATGGTCCCGCTGTTCGAGCGCGCGACGTTCTGGCTCATGGTCGGGCTGTGCGCCCTCGCCGTCGGGGCCAGCGTCCTGGTCGGCTACCTCATGGGCGGCTACGACCGCGGCCAGTCGATGAAGGCGGCTGGGCTCACCGGCTTCCTCGTCGCCCTCCTCGTGGCGCTCGACCGGTTCTTCCTGGCCTGGCCCGGGTACATGTCGCACCCGCGCGTGCGCGGCCGCCCGATCGCGACCATCGGCTCCTCGACGGCCGGCCTCGACGGCGACTTCTGGACCTCCGGCATCGACACGTTCACCCACTTCGTGCTGCCGACCGCGGCCCTCGTCCTCATCTCCCTCGCGTCCTACACGCGCTACTCGCGGGCCTCGATGCTCGAGGTGATGAGCCAGGACTACGTGCGGACCGCGCGCGCGAAGGGCCTGTCCGAGCGCGTCGTCGTCACCCGGCACGCGTTCCGCAACGCGCTCATCCCGATCGCGACCATCGTGGCCTTCGACATCGGCGCCCTGCTCGGTGGCGCCGTCATCACGGAGCGGATCTTCTCGATCCAGGGCATGGGCACGTTGTTCATCCAGGGGCTCAGCAACATCGATCCACCCCCCGTCATGGGCTTCTTCCTCGTCACGGGCCTCATGGCCGTCGTGTTCAACCTCCTGGCGGACCTCGCGTACTCCGCCCTCGACCCGAGAGTGCGGGTGAAGGCATGAGCTCCCCGGAGAACCTCGAGAACGTCCGTCCGGTGGACGCCGCGGCAGGCGGCACGGACGGCGACGACGTCAAGGGCCTGAGCCAGGGCGCCATCGTCCGCAAGCGGTTCCGCGGCCACACCGGGGCCATGGTCTCCATCGTCGTGCTCGCGTTCGTCGTGATCCTCGCGATCACCTCGATCGGCCTGGGCCCGATCCCCGGCTGGTGGAAGTACGGCTACGCCGGGAAGATCCCGACGCTCGTCGACGGCGGCCGCCCCTCGCTCCAGCTCTGGCCGTTCTCGCTCGGCGAGCACCCGTTCGGCCAGGACTCGGTCGGGCGCGACTACTTCGCCATGACGATGCGCGGGATCCAGATCTCGCTCTTCATCACCGTCGTCGTCGGCGCCATCGCCGCCTTCGTCGGGGTCGTCATCGGCGCCTGCTCGGGCTACTTCCGCGGCAAGGTCGAGACCGTCCTCATGCGGTTCACCGACGTCATCATCATCATCCCGGCGCTCGTCGCCGCGGCGGTCGTCGGGCAGAACGCGTCCGACGGGGGCGTTCTCCTGCTGGGTGTCTTCCTCGGCCTCGTGAGCTGGACCGGGATGGCGCGTCTCACCCGCGGTGACTTCCTCACGCTGCGCGAGCGGGAGTTCGTCGACGCCGCGCGGCTCGCCGGCGCCTCGAACAACCGGATCATCTTCAAGCACATCCTGCCGAACGCCGTCGGCGTCATCACGGTCAACACGACGCTGCTCATGTCCGCGGCGATCCTCACCGAGACGGCGCTGAGCTACCTGGGCTTCGGCGTGCAGGCGCCGGACACCTCGCTCGGCAAGCTCATCAGCGAGAACCAGGCCGCGTTCTCCACCCGGCCCTGGCTGTTCTGGTTCCCCGGCATCTTCATCATCGTCATCTGCCTCTGCATCAACTTCATCGGCGACGGTCTGCGCGACGCCTTCGACCCGCGGCAGAAGAAGATCTCCCTGCGTCGCGTGGCCGACACGGGCGAGGCCGAGCGTCGCCGCGAGGCCAACGCGCGGATCGTGTCGGAGGCCGGGGCCACGACGTCCGGGCCGCCGCGGCCGCTGGACCAGCGCTCGAGCGGCTTCGGCATCGGCGGGCTGGGGTCGTGACGACCTCAGCCGAGCAGGGCCGCGCCGACGCCGGCCAGCGCGGTGACGGCGAGCGCGGCGACCCACGGCCACGCGATGCGCGTGCGCACCGGGGTCTCCTCGGCCACGCCCGCCTCTACGGCGCCGGCGTCGACGAGGTTCTGCCACCGCTCGCGCACGTGGTGGGCCGCGACGCCGGACGGCGAGCTCGGCAGGTCGCCGAGGCCGACGCTGCCGGTGCTCCCGCCGGTCCGGCTGACCGCGCGCACGTCGACGGCGGTGGACATGGTGGCGGCGTGCCGGCCGGGGCCGGGCGCCGCCCAGGCGCGGTGGTTCCCACCGGGCGTGTGCAGGGTGAGCGCGTAGCGCGTGCTGACGTGCACGAGCGCCGGCCACGGCACGACGACGGTGCGCAGCGGGTTGACCAGCGTGACGCCGGCGCCGTCCACCTCGACCCTCGGCCGCACGAACACCGTGTACCCGGCGGTAGCCAGGAACAGCAGCCACGGCAGCGCGACCAGCGGCCGGAACGTCCCGTCGGCCAGCGTCGACCACGTCCAGCCGGCCAGCACCACCGCGAGGATGGCGGCGTAGACCGAGGAGCTCCGGGGTCGGTAGACCCACGTCCCGCCCGGTGTCGAGGTGTCGTTGCGTCCGTCCCCGCGTGTTCTCACTCCAGCATGATCCCAGGAGGTATCCGATGACCGACAACAGCTACGCCGCCGTCGCGGTGGATGCGGCGCCGGACCTCGCGACCGGAGACGTCGTCCTCGAGGTCTCCGGCCTGTCGGTCGACTTCGCCGTGGACCGCAAGTGGGTGCCGGCAGCGATCGACCTGAGCTACACGGTCCACGCGGGCGAGGTGCTCGCGATCGTCGGCGAGTCGGGCTCGGGCAAGTCGGTCTCGTCGATGGCGATCCTCGACCTGCTGCCGAAGAACGCGCGCATCTCGGGCAGCGTCAAGCTGTCCGGCCGCGAGCTGCGGGGGATGTCGCCGGCCCGGATGCGCGGCATCCGCGGCGACGAGATCGCGATGATCTTCCAGGAGCCGATGACGGCGCTCAACCCCGTCTACACGGTCGGCAACCAGATCGTCGAGACGCTCCGGCTGCACAACCCGCTCTCCCCGGACGCCGCCCGCGACCGCGCGATCGAGCTGCTCACGATGGTGGAGCTGCCCGACCCGGTCAAGGCGTTCCGGTCCTACCCCCACCAGCTCTCCGGCGGGCAGCGGCAGCGCGCGATGATCGCCCAGTCGCTCTCCTGCGACCCGAAGCTGCTCATCGCCGACGAGCCGACCACCGCGCTCGACGTCACGGTCCAGGCCGAGATCCTCGACCTCATGCGCAACCTCAAGGACCAGCTCCAGAGCGCCGTCATCCTCATCACGCACGACATGGGGGTCGTCGCCGACCTGGCGGACGAGATCATCGTGATGCGTCACGGGCTCATCGTCGAGCGCGGGACGTCGAACGAGATCTTCAGCGAGCCGAAGCACCCGTACACGCGCGAGCTGCTCGCGTCCGTCCCGGCGCTCGGCGGCGCGGACATCGACCTCACGGCCTCGCTCGCCTCCGCCGTCGGCGAGGGCAGCGCGCTCGTCGACGTCGACCCGGAGGAGATGGCCCGACGCGAGGCGGCCAACGCCGAGGCGCTCGCCAAGGCGGAGGCCGCGGCCGCGCGCTCGGACGAGCTCGCCCGGACGACGCCGATCCTCACGCTCGCGGACGTCGCGATCGAGTACCCCAAGCAGGGCCGGATCCCGGCGTTCCGGGCGGTCGAGGGCGCCAACCTCGAGATCCGCCCGGGCGAGGTCGTCGGCCTGGTCGGGGAGTCCGGTTCCGGCAAGACGACCATCGGGCGGGCGGCCGTCGGCCTGCTCCCCGTCGTCGAGGGCACGCTGACGGTCGCCGGCATCGACGTGAGCACGCGCGACCGCAAGGTGCGCGCGCAGCTGCGGCGCAAGGTCGGCATGGTGTTCCAGGACCCGTCGTCCTCGCTCAACCCCCGGCTCCCGATCGGCGAGTCGATCGGTGAGCCGATCTACCTGGCCGGCCTCGCCAAGGGCGACGCGCTGCAGAAGCGGATCGAGGAGCTGCTGGACCAGGTCGAGCTGCCGCGGGCCTACCGCAACCGCTACCCGCACGAGCTGTCGGGCGGCCAGAAGCAGCGCGTCGGCATCGCCCGGGCGCTCGCGCTCGGGCCCGAGCTGCTCGTCGCGGACGAGCCGACCTCGGCGCTCGACGTCTCCGTCCAGTCGCACGTCCTCGAGCTGTTCCAGCAGATCCAGGCCGAGCTCAAGTTCGCCTGCCTGTTCGTCACGCACGACCTCGCGGTCATCGACCTGCTCGCCGACCGGATCGTCGTGATGCAGCACGGACGGATCGTGGAGGAGGGGACGCGGGACGAGATCCTGCGCGCCCCGCGGGAGGCCTACACGCAGCGCCTCATCGCGGCCGTCCCGGTCCCCGACCCGGACAAGCAGCGCGAGCGCCGCGAGCTGCGGGCCGCGCTCCTCGAGGTCGGCCTCGGGCTGGACGGCCGCGCCGAGCAGCGTCCGGTGGCCGCGTCGGCGGGCACGGACAGCGACGTGCCCCGCACGCTCAGCGAGTGGGGGCCGGACGAGGCCGACGCGGACGCCGCGAGCGACGCCGCCTGGCCCCAGGGCCCGACCGGGCCGTCCCGTCCGGAGGACGACGAGCGGGCCTGACGCCCACCCGGCGGTGAGAGGCCAGCGCGCCGGGCCGGCGCGCTAGTCGTCGACGAGGCGGCCGTCGCGCAGCCGGAGGACGCGGTCGGCCCGCTCGAGCATGAGCGGGTCGTGCGTCGCCACGAGCGCGGCGAGCCCGCGCGCGTGCACCACCTCGGCCAGCAGCTCCATGATCTCGGTCCCCGTGGTGGAGTCGAGCTGACCGGTCGGCTCGTCCGCCAGGAGGAGGCGCGGCTCGGCCACGATCGCCCGCGCGATCCCGACGCGCTGCTGCTGACCGCCCGAGAGCTCGCCCGGCCGCTGATGGGCGTGGGGCGCGAGACCGACCGCGCCGAGCACCGCGTCGACCCGCAGGTCGCGCTCGGTCGGGGGCGTGCCGCGCAGCCGGAGCGGCACCTCGACGTTCTCCCGGGCGGTGAGGTCCCCGATGAGCCCGAACGCCTGGAAGACGAACGCCAACGTGGTCCGGCGCAGCGCGAGCCGCGCCGACTCGTCCAGGTCGGCCAGGTCCTGCCCGTCGACCCGGACGGTGCCCGACGTCGGCTCGTCGAGCCCGCCGAGCAGGTTGAGCAGCGTGGTCTTGCCCGAGCCGGAGGGCCCGCGCAGCGCGACGAGCTCGCCGGGGCGCAGGTCGAGCGAGACGTCCGCGACCGCGACGACGTCGCCCGCGGGCGTCGGGAAGACCCGGGAGAGACGCTCGGCGACGAGCACCGGGGCGACCGCGGCACGGGCGCGCTCCCGGCGTTCCCGCCTCGTCCCGGGCGAGTCGCCGGGGCCGTGCGCCTCCGGACCGTGCGTCTCGGGACTCATGACTGCTCCTTCCCCGGGTGGACCTCGACGTGATCGGGCTCGAGCGTGAGCCGCACGCGGTCGATGAGCTGGAGCCGCGCGACGTACTCGCTCGGGAGCTGCAGGCGTCCCACCCGATCGATGACCGTGTACTCCTGCGGGGAGTGGTGCTCGCCGCCCTCGCCCTGGCTCCGGTGGACCTCACCGGCCACGCGGCCGTCGCGGATCTGGACCGTGCGGGCGACGTGGTCGCTGACGGCGCGGTCGTGCGTGACGATGAGCGTCGTCACCCCCGTCTCGGCGTTGACCCGCCGGATCGCCTCGAGCACGGTGGCGCTCGTCTCCTCGTCGAGCTGACCGGTCGGCTCGTCCGCGAGCAGCACGTCCGGCTCGTTCGCGAGCGCGACGGCGATCGCCACCCGCTGCTGCTGACCGCCGGACATCTCCTCGGGCCGGCGGTCGGCCAGCTCGCCGACCTCGAGCAGGTCGAGCAGCTCGCCGGCCCGTCCCCGCCGAGCCCGCGCGGTGCCGGCCACCATCATCGGCAGCGCGACGTTCTCGGCGGCGGTGAGGTAGGGCACGAGGTTCTGGCCCGTCTGCTGCCAGACGAAGCCCACGTGCTCGCGGCGGTAGCCGACCCGGCCGCGCCGGCCGAGCGAGGTGAGGTCGCGGCCCGCGACCCGCACGGCTCCCGCGCTCGGGACGTCCTGCGCCGAGAGGATGTTGAGCAGGGTGGACTTGCCGGAGCCGGACGCCCCGACCACCGCGATCAGCTCCCCCTTCTCGATCCGCAGCGACAGGCCCTGCAGGGCCTGCACCTCGACCCCCTCGCCGCGGAAGATCCGCACCAGGTCCTCGCACACGATCATGACGACCCCTCTCCGACTCGTAGGATGACGGCGGCGCTGCGGCGCCCGGACGACCAGGCGGCCACGACCACGGAGACGACAACGGCGAGCACCGCCCCAGCCAGCGTGAGCGTGAGCCCGAGCGGCTCCAGCGCGATCGACGGCTGCTCGACGGTCCCGGTGAACGGCCGCAGGTCGGTGACCCGGACCAGCAGGGCGCCGAGGCCGACACCCAGCCCGGCGCCGAGCACGAGCGCGAGCCCGACCGCCGGCGCGATCTCCCACAGCACCAGCCGGAGCTCAGCACGCGGCGGGAGCCCGAGCGTGCGCAGCACGGACACGAGACGCGTGCGCGGCTCGTTGGCCCCAGCGAGCGTCAGGAGGACGGCGACGACGGCGGCGCCGATCCCCAGCCAGCTCACGATGGCCAGGCCGGTGCGCAGCGCTCGCGCGGTGGGCGCCTCGGCCAGCTCGGCCACGCGCTCGTCGTAGGACGCGACCGTCGCGCGGTCGCCGAAGTGCTCCCGCAGCGCCGCGACGACCGCCGCCGTCGCCGCGCGGTCGTCCGAGTCGACGGACAGCAGGGCCGATCCGGGCGGCAGGTCGATCCCGGCCTCCTGGAGCGCGGCGACGTCGACGGCGCCCCACGTGCCGCTGCCGGTGAGGCCGGGGGCGCGGGCGGCGAGGTGGTCGACCACGGCCGGGGACCGACGGCTCGCGACCAGCTCGCCCGCGGTCCCGGGCGGCTGACCGGCGCGCTCGGACAGCACGAGGTCGGCCGGCGCGCCGGCCCCGTGCGTCGGCACCTCGAGCGCGCCGGGGACCTCGGCCTGGACGGCGGCAAGGGCGGCGGGGTCGACGGCGTAGAGCGTGAAGGTCGTCGTCGGCCCGTCGGCGGCGATGAACGTGGCCGAGGAGTACGGCGAGACGACCGTCGCCACCGCCGCGACCCCGTCCAGGTCCTCCAGCCAGGCGACGTCGTCCGGGGACAGTCCAGCCGTGATCCGCACGTCGGCCCCGACCGAGGTCCTGGCGGCCTCGTGCAGCCCGTGCGTCACCGTGGCCGTCGCGACCTGCCCGAGCACGGCGACGGCGGCTCCGGTCGCGACGGCGATCGTGCTCGCCAGCGGTGGCCGGCGGCGGCTCGCGAGGGTCGAGCCGAGGGCCGGCACGAGGTCGTCTCGCCGGCGCAGCCGCGCGGCGACGGGCCGGACCAGCGCCGGGAGCAGGTGGAGACAGACGATGGCGACGCAGACGGCGAGCAGGAGCGGTGTCACGAGGACGAGGGGATCGGTGCCTCCCGACGCCGCGCCGACGGCGGTGGTGCCGACGCGGCGGGCGGTCAGGAGCGTGACCGTTGCGGCGAGGGTGAGGAGACCGACCGCGAGCTCCGTCACGAGGCGGACCCGCGGACGCGGTCGGCCCCCGCCGCCGAGCGCGAGCGAGCAGACCGGGGCGGCCGCGACCGCCGCCGGTCCCGCCCACCACCACGGCGAGGCGTGGGCGGGGACGAGAGCCGTCGCGAGGACGCCCCCGGCGACGGCGGCCGGGACCGCCACGAGCGCCGCCTCCGCGCCCAGCAGGGCGCGCACCTGGCCGGGCGACGCGCCGCGCGCGGTGAGGAGCCCGAGCGCCGAGCGGCGCGGCTGCACGATGACGCTCGCGGCGAGGGCGAGGAGCACGAGGAGGACGCCGGCCGGCGCCGCCACCGCGAGGCCGAGCACCGCGTTCGTCGCCAGCTGCCGGGCGGCGACGTCGTCGATGATGTCGGGCGCCGACGTGGTGAACGAGACGGACCCGTGCTCGACCGGGACCGGGACCTCGACGAGGTCGCGGAGCTGCTGCGCGAGCAGCCCCGCCTCGTGCATGGTCACGGTGGAGGCGGTGAACGGGTACCAGAGCCGGACGTAGGACGGCTGGTTGGAGCTGGTGTCGGCGGCCCAGAGCCGCATCATGGCCCCGCCCGGCGGCACGTAGGCCCGCGTCTCGACGAAGACGTCCTGGTAGATCGAGTACGACGTGGTGGGGTGCAGGAGCTGCGCGGCCTGGTTCGCCCAGCCGGAGGCCTCGGACTCCGGCGTGGCCCGGAACGTCGCGGTGAGCACGATCTCCTGCGTCCAGGGGTAGCGCGTGGCCACCACGCGGGACTCGCCGACCGGCCACATGAGCGCCTCGGCCGCGTCCTCGGACAGGGCGATCTCCAGCGGCGGGGACTCGTACTCCTCGTACCCCGGCTCGCCCTCGATCGGGAAGAGGACCTGATCGGACGGGATCGGCACGTAGGCCGGCGGGCGTCCCTCGACCAGCTCGACGCGGTCGAGGACGTCGGGTGCGGTGAAGCCGCGGATCGACATCCCCGTGATCCCCGAGCCCCCGGGGACCGGGAGCTGGACCTGCCCCGTGACGACCGCGAACATGCCCGGGTCGTCGAGGACGTCGCGCAGGGGGGAGGGCGCGTCGTCGTGGACCTGCGTCAGCGTGCGCTGGACCGCCCCCCACGCGTAGGCCTCGGCGGTCTCGGCCGAGGGGGCCGGCCGCATGACGTCGATCCACAGGGAGCTGGGCACGGCCGTCGGGTCGACGAAGCCGGAGGCGGACAGCGCCTGGCGCAGCTCGTCGGTCGCGCTGCGCTCGATCCACCGCGGCCAGATCATGACGGCGGCCGAGGTCGCGAGGACCACGAGCGCGAGCACGCTCCAGCGGGCCGCGCTCAGCCGCAGGTGCCGGGCGAGCAGCCGCCCCCAGCCCAGTCCGGCCGCGGCCATCAGGAGCCCCCGCCCACGGTGGGCGTCCCGAGCAGCTCGGGTGCCAGCGCGGCGGCGACGGCGGCCCCGACCGCGATTGCGACCGCGGCCGTGACGACATCGCTCGCCGTCGAGCCGAGGCGACCGGTGCGCGGCGGGACCCCGCTCGCCGTCGCCCCGGCGAGCCCGCGACGGTGCCGCTCGCCGGCGGCCGCGATCCCCACCGCCGTCGCGAGCGCGGCGCTCGCGACGGCCGCGCACAGCAGCGCCAGGGCGAGGGGCCGGCCGAGCTGGTCGTCGGCGGCCGCGGCCCGCGTCGCCAGGAGCGCGGCGCCGCCGGTGACGGCCGCGGCGGCCCCGAGCGTCGGGTGAGGGCCGTGCGCGAGCCGTCGCAGCGTCAGCAGCGGGCCGAGCCCGCGCCGCGCGAGCCGGGTCGCGGCCCGCGCCACGGGGCGCAGCAGCGAGGTCGCGGCAACCCCGGCGACCGGGAGCAGCAGCGGGAGCGCGAACGCCGCGGCGAGATCCGCTCGCACGCCGGTCCCGGTCCCGACGAGGAGGCCGCCCGTGAGCAGGCGCCAGAGCGCCCAGGCGGTTCCCACCGCGAGGATCGTCCATCCGACGAGCCAGCCGAGCCCCGGCCGGAACCGGTCGACGGCGAGCCGTCGCCGCGTCAGGGCCCACGTCCCGAGGCCGGCGGCGAGGAACGCGCCGAGCGCCCACCGCGCGGCGTCGCCAGCCCCGACACCGCCACCGCCGGCTCCCACGGCGGCGAGGATCGCGCCGAGCGCGACCCCGCAGCCGAGCCCGACGCCCGCCCCGAGTCCCGCCGCGGCCACGACGCCGGGCGCGTCGACGGCACCGACCTGGAGCTGGCCAGCCCCGCGCGCGAGCAGCAGGCGCGTGCGCGCGAGGAGCGCTCGGCCCAGCGCGGCGCCGACGGCGAGCACGCCCACCGCGCCCGCCACGACCACGAGCGCGGCGGCGCTCTGACCGCGCGCCCCGACGTCCGCCGCGCGGGCCGCCAGGGCGGCGAACGTCGCCGGTCCGCCGCCGCTCACCGCCGAGCCCTGCGTGAACACGCCAGCCCCGGCCAGCCGGTCGGGTGCCGCGGCGAGGGCCTGGGCGACGCGGGGGACGTCCTCGCCCCGCAGGTCCGGTGCGGGCAGGAGGATCCAGCGCTGCCGCGCGCGCTCCACCGTCGGCAGGAGGTCGGCCGGGTCGGCGACGAGGAGCGGACCGATCGCGCTCCCGCCGCCCGTCGTGACATCGGTCACCTCGCCGGCCGCGACGCCCGGGTCACCGAACCACGCCGCGTCGTCGTCGGTCGTCTCCCACAGCCCGACGACGACGACCCGCGTCGCGCGCTCCCCGAGCGTGAGCACGTCGCCGATCGCGAGACCCGAGGGGGCAGGCGCCACGACCTCCAGCCGCGCGGCCCCGTCGGCGGACGACGGCAGCGTCCCCGCCACGATCCGGACCGCGTCGGCGAGGTCGTCGGTCGCCATGAGCACGACGGAGTCCCGGCCGCCCGGAAGCTGCTCGGCGCTCGCGAGCGGGTAGGTGAGGCGCTGGGTGATGACGTGCAGCGCGGGGGCGCCGGGCAGCGCCGCGAGCACGTCGTCGGCTCCGGCGAGCTGCTCGGCGGGGTCGTCGGCCGTGCGGGTCGCGATGGCGAGCCCGCGGTCCGGCGTCGGCAGGTCGGCCAGGACGCCCGCCGCGCCGGCGTCGTCCGCGCCGCGGGCCAGCGCGAGGGCGAGCGGACCCGCGAGCGACACGATCGCGACGACGAGGGCGAGCAGGGCCAGCGGCAGCCGGGCCGCACGAGGGCCGCCGAGGACGAGTCTGCCGCGCATGCCACCCTCTCGACGCCCGGGCGCGGGCCCGTTCCCGCGCCCTTCAGGCTACGGCGTAGAATGATCGATTGCGCGTTGCAGTGCCCCGGCGTGGGCGGCTCCGCCACTCACCACCCGCTCCCCGGAGCACGCTTCGGACGGCACCGACCGGAGCTTCAGCCAGCACCCGACGACCGAGATGAGTCGATGAGCCCCGCTATGCCCGAAACCTCCGCCGACGCCACCACCGCGACGCGCGGGGACCTGCGCAACGTCGCGATCGTCGCGCACGTCGACCACGGCAAGACCACCCTCGTCGACGCCATGCTCTGGCAGTCCGGCGCGTTCGGCGAGCACAGCCACGTCGAGGAGCGCGCCATGGACTCCGGCGACCTCGAGCGCGAGAAGGGCATCACGATCCTCGCGAAGAACACGGCGGTCCGCTACTCCGGTCCCGCGGCCGCCGCCGTCGGCCAGCCCGACGGCATCACGATCAACGTGATCGACACCCCCGGGCACGCCGACTTCGGCGGCGAGGTCGAGCGCGGCCTGTCGATGGTCGACGGCGTCGTCCTCCTGGTCGACGCGAGCGAGGGCCCGCTGCCGCAGACGCGGTTCGTGCTGCGCAAGGCGCTCGCCGCGCACCTGCCCGTCATCCTCGTCGTCAACAAGGTCGACCGGCCGGACTCGCGCATCGAGGAGGTCGTCCACGAGACGACGGACCTGCTGCTCGCGCTCGCCTCGGACCTGGAGGAGGACGGCGAGACCGAGGTCGACTACGACGCGATCCTCGACCTGCCCGTGCTCTACGCGGCGGCGAAGGCCGGCCGCGCCAGCGTCGAGCGTCCCGGCGACGGCCAGATGCCGGACTCGCCGAACCTCGAGCCGCTGTTCGCGACGATCCTCGACCGGATCCCCGCGCCGACGTACGACCCGGCCGCGCCGCTCCAGGCGCACGTGACGAACCTCGACGCGTCGCCGTTCCTCGGCCGGCTCGCGCTCCTGCGCGTGCACAACGGCACGCTGCGCAAGGGCCAGACGGTCGGCTGGGCCCGGCGCGACGGCTCCGTGACGAACGTGCGGATCTCCGAGCTGCTGGAGACCAAGGCCCTCGAGCGCGTGCCGGCGCAGGAGGCCGGGCCGGGTGACATCGTCGCCGTCGCCGGGATCGAGGAGATCACGATCGGCGAGTCGCTCGTCGACGCCGACGACCCGCGTCCGCTCCCGCTCATCACGGTCGACGACCCGGCCATCTCGATGACGATCGGGATCAACACCTCCCCGCTCGCCGGCAAGGGCGGCAAGGGTCACAAGATGACCGCGCGCCAGGTCAAGGACCGCCTCGACCGCGAGCTCGTCGGCAACGTGTCGCTGCGCGTGCTCCCGACCGACCGCCCCGACGCCTGGGAGGTCCAGGGCCGCGGCGAGCTGGCGCTCGCGATCCTCGTCGAGCAGATGCGCCGCGAGGGGTTCGAGCTGACCGTCGGCAAGCCGCAGGTCGTGACGCGCGACATCGACGGCAAGGTGCACGAGCCGATGGAGCGCCTGACGATCGACGTGCCCGAGGAGTTCCTCGGCGCCGTGACGCAGCTCCTGGCCGCGCGCAAGGGCCGCATGGTGACGATGAGCAACCACGGGACGGGCTGGGTCCGGATGGAGTTCCTCGTCCCCGCCCGCGGCCTCATCGGCTTCCGCACCCGGTTCCTCACGGAGACGCGCGGCACCGGCATCGCCTCGTCGATCGCGGAGGGCTACGAGCCGTGGGCCGGCGCGATCGAGATCCGCACGACCGGCTCGCTCGTCGCGGACCGCGCCGGCGTCGCGACGTCGCACGCCCTGATGAACCTGCAGGACCGCGGGACGTTCTTCGTCACGCCGACGCAGGACGTCTACGAGGGCATGGTCGTCGGGGAGAACACCCGCGCCGACGACATGGACGTCAACATCACCCGCGAGAAGAAGCTCAACAACATCCGCTCCTCGACGGGCGAGGAGCTCGAGCGCCTGACGCCGCCGCGGATCCTCACGCTCGAGGAGTCGCTGGAGTGGGCGGCCGAGGACGAGTGCGTCGAGGTGACGCCCGAGATCGTCCGCATCCGTAAGGTTGCCCTCGACCAGCACGACCGGGCGCGGGCGGCCTCTCGGGCCAAGCGCGCGAACGCCTGAGCCAACCCGAGGGCCGCATGTCCACGACGCCTCCCACCCCGCCGTCCGGCGGTGCCGGTGACGCGGGCGCCCCGCTCCTCGCGGTCTTCGCCCACCCGGACGACGAGACGCTCCAGGCCGGGGCGCTGCTCGCGCTGGAGGCGGCCCGCGGCCGCCGCGTCGTCGTCGTGACGGCGACGCGCGGCGAGCGCGGCGAGATGATCGGGATGCACGAGACCGAGGGGACCGCCGAGGTCGCCGAGATCCGGATGCGCGAGCGCCGCGACGCCCTCGCGGCGCTCGGCGTCCACGAGAGCCACGTCCTCGACGAGCTCGCCGGCGACGGCGTGCGGTGGACCGACTCGGGGATGCGCTGGGTCGCGCCGGGCGTTGCCGGTCCCGCCGCCGACGCACCCCCGACCGCCCTCACCTCCGGCGACCTCGACGGGCAGGCAGCCGCGCTCGCCGGGCTCGTGCGCCGGCTGCGGCCGGGCCTGGTCGTCTGCGACGAGCCGGGCGGGGCCTACGGGCACCCCGACCACGTCCGGACGCACGCGATCACGATGGCCGCCGTCGACCTGGCGGCCCGGGGCGACGGTGCCGCGGCCACCGCGGACGGCGGCGACGGCCCGTGGGTCGTGCCGGCCGTCGGCTGGGTCGCGCAGGAGGCGGACCGCCTCGTCGCGGCGCGCGCCGAGGTGGCGCGCGGGATCGCGTTCGAGGGCGCCGTCGGCGAGGACGGGGAGGCGCTCACGGTCGAGACCGGGGAGCTGCCGTCGATCGCCCGGTCCGCGGCCGACGTCGACGTGACCCTCGACGCCACGCGCGTCGTCCCGAACCTCCTGGCCGCGATGCGGTGCTACGACTCGCAGGTGCAGGGGGCGACCGTCCCCGCGATCGATCGCGCCCTCCTCGCGGGCCGGGGCGTCCGCGCCCTCCGGACGGACCAGGCAGCGGTCGGCTGGTTCGCGCTGAGCAACGGCGTCGCCCAGCCGATCCTGCCCGTCGTGAGCCTCGAGCTCGCGCACGGCGACGCGGCGGCCGCCGGCCTGACCGCCTCGGTCGTCGTCGATGACGCCCGGCGCGAGGATGGTGCCGGTCCCGCCGACGGCGCCTCGACGAGCCCGCTCGCGCCGCGGGAGGACGCACCGGCCGCGGGCGGGCGAGCGGAGCGGACCTGGGTCCGCGTGCTGACCGGCGTGCTGCTCGGCCTCGTCGCCGCGACCGCCGGCACGCTGCTCCATCGCGCGCGCCTCGGCCACGTCCCCTACGGCATGGTGCTCGCCTGCGCGATCGTGCTGGTGGCCGCGATGCTCGCGCGCTCGATCGGCCGCGGTCCCGGCGTCGTCGGCTCGATCCTCGGTGTGCTCGCGGGCATCCAGGCGCTCACCTACCTCGGCCGCGGGGGCGACGTGCTGGTCGCCCAGGACGGCTTCGGCCTCACCTGGCTCGGGCTCAGCCTCGCCGCGGCGGTCGCCGCCGCCTTCGTGCCCGACCGCTGGGTCGGCGAGCGGACCGGGTCGCGGGGGAGCGGCTGACGATGGGCCTGGAGCAGACCTACCGCGCGGCCATGCAGCGACTGCCGGGCGGTGTCGCGGTGGTCGCCGCCCGCGCGGGCGGCCGGGACATCGCGGCCGTCGTCACCTCGCTGGTCTCGGTGTCGCTCGACCCGCCGACCGTCCTCGTCGTCGTCCACGGCGCCGGCCGGCTGGCCGACCTGCTCGACGTCGACTCGCTCTGGGCCGCCACCGTCATGGGCGCGGGCCAGGAGGGCACCGTCGCCTGGATCGCCGAGCCCGGACGGCCGGACATCGGCCAGCTCCAGGGCATCGCGTTCCGGCCCGGCGAGCTCACCGGCGCCGCCATCCTCGACGGCGCGGCGTGGCTCGAGTGCCGCACCACCGTGGTCGTCGAGGAGGGCGATCACCGGATCGTCGTCGGCCGCGTCCTCGCCGCCGGGACCGGGACGCGCGACGGCGCGCTCGTCCACCGGCTCGGTCGCGTGCGGGACGTCACAGCCGACTGATCGGTCCGCGCGGCGTGGAAATCCGAGCGTGCTGCGTAGAATCGCCCGTTGGGGCCCACGCGGATTGCCGGGCACACGTGTATCCACTTCCGACAAGGGGACGTATCGGTGAAGGAAGCTGACGGAGTCACGGGCGAGCACCCGGACGTGACCGAGCCAGTCACCACCCCCGAGTCGGGTGAGGTCGAGCTGCCGGAGAGCGCCGCCGAGCGCACCGAGATCGTCCCGCCGATCGTGGAGGACGGCATCGAGGACGCGGTCGTCGTCGAGGACGACGAGGGCGTCGAGACCGAGGCGAGCCTCGAGTCGGACGGCCTTCCCGAGGACGCCGAGCCCGACCGTCCCCAGAGCGACGCCGAGCTGACCGACGTCATCGCGCCGCTCCCGGCCGAGCCCGAGGCCGTCGAGCCCGAGGCCGGTGAGCCGGACCTCGACCCCGCGGCGACCACCCTCGTGCCAGCGGTCCCCGAGGCGACCGACGACGCGGAGGCGACCACCGTCGTGCCGCTGGCGGCCGCCGAGCCGGAGCGCACCGAGATCCTGCCGGAGACCGGCTCCGACGACGGTGGCGACGACAGCGACGGGGGCGACGACACGCCCGCCGGCCTGCTCGACGAGATGCCGGAGGAGCGCCGCAGCGGACGGACCTGGAAGGTCCTGACGGGGGTCGGCATCGGGATCGTCGTGCTCGCCGGCGTGTACCTGGGCGGCGTGTTCTACACGGCCGACCGGACGCCGCCGAACGCGACCGTCTCCGGCGTCGACGTCGGCGGCATGACGACCTCGGACGCGGTCTCGACCGTCCGCGCCGCGTTCGACCCGCGCGCCGACGCGGCCATCCCGCTCACCATCGGCGAGATCGAGGCGACGATCGAGCCGGCCGCCGCCGGACTGACCTACGACCCGGAGGCGTCGGTCGATCAGATCACCGGCCGGTCCTGGGACCCGCGGGTGATCTGGGAGCGACTCGCCGGCACCGCCGACGTCGAGGCCGTGACCCACGTCGACCAGGCCGCGCTCGAGGAGCAGCTCGACGAGGCCGCGTCCTACGTCGCGGTCGCGCCGCAGGACGCGGCGATCGTGTTCGCCGACGGCCGCGCCGTCGTGACCGACCCGGTCGACGGGGCCGAGCTCGACGTCCCGGGCGCCGTCGCGATCATCTCCGAGGACTGGCTGACCGCCGAGGGCTCGCTCGACCTGCCGCTCTCCGTCGTCACGCCCGACCTCGATCAGGCCGCCGTCGACGCGGCGATGTCGACGATCGTCGACCCGATGATGTCCGCGCCCGTCACGCTCCAGGCGGGGGAGCAGCAGCTCGCGATCGAGCCCGTGACCCTGACGGAGATCTCCTCGCTCGTCGGCGCGGACGGGGCGTTCGAGCTCGTCGTCGACCCGACGAAGGTGGCCGAGGTCGTCGCGACGGGCCTGCCGGATCTCGGCGGCGAGCCGAAGGACGCGAGCTTCCAGTTCGTCGACGGCGTGCCGACCGTGGTGCCGGCCGTCGAGGGGACCGGGATCGACGCGCAGCAGATCGCCGACGTCGTGGCCGCCGCGGCGATCGAGCCGACGGGACGCGTCGCGACGGCCGAGCTCGTCTCGGCCGAGCCCGAGTTCACGACGGCCGCCGCCGAGGCGCTCGGCCCGCTCGAGGTGATTGGGGAGTTCTCGACCCCGATGCCCTACGACCCGCCGCGCACCGAGAACCTCGTCATCGGGACGGGCCGGATCACCGGCACCGTCGTCATGCCGGGCCAGGAGTTCTCGCTGCTCGGCACCATCGGCCCGATCTCGACGGCCAACGGGTACAACGTCTCGCACGGCGTCGACCAGGGGCTCGTCGTCGACGTCGCCGGCGGCGGCCTCTCGCAGCTCTCGACCACGACGTTCAACGCCGCGTTCGAGGCGGGGATGGTCGACGTCGAGCACCGGCCGCACACGCGCTGGTTCGACCGCTACCCGCCCGGGCGCGAGGCGACCGTGAACGACCCGGGCCTCGACATGCGCTGGCGGAACAACACGCCGTACCCGATCCTCATGCAGGCGGGCGTCGCGGACAGCCGGACGTGGGTCAAGCTGTGGAGCGTCCCCTACTGGGACGTGGAGATCGTCTCCGGCGCGAAGTACAACTTCACGTCCTCGAAGACGATCTACAACACGAAGGCCAACTGCCAGGCCGAGTCGGGCGGGAAGCAGGGCTTCTCGATCAACGTCGAGCGGACCGTCTCGCGCGACGGCGTGGTGGACACCGAGGCGTCGGGCACGCTGTCGTGGACCTACACGGCGTGGCCCAAGGTGGTCTGCGGGCCGGACCCCGCGACGCTGCCGCCGCCGACGCCGGAGGCTCCGGCCGAGGGCTGATCCCGGCGCCACCCGCGGCCGGCGCCGCTCAGGCGAGCGGACGCGGCGGATCCACCGGGCGCGTGCGTCCCCGCGGTGGCGGGGGCGGCGGGACCCGCTTGACGAGCAGGATGGCGTCGTGCGGGACGGTCACCGGCCCCCGCCTCGTCTCGACGACGACGGCGTCCGGACGCAGCTCGACCAGGCGTCCGAGGGCGTCGGACAGGCTCGGCCCGAGCCCGTCCGTCGTGTCGTTCGGCAGGCGGTAGCGGATCACCACCCGCTCCCCGAGCTGCAGCCTCTCCATCCAGGAAGTGTCCCACCGGCCTGCGATACTGGTGGCAGGAGTGTTGGAAGGAATCCCCAGTGACCTACGTGATCGCGCTGCCGTGCGTCGACGTCAAGGACAAGGCGTGCGTCGACGAGTGCCCCGTCGACTGCATCTACGAGGGGGAACGCTCGCTCTACATCCACCCGGACGAGTGCGTCGACTGCGGCGCGTGCGAGCCGGTCTGCCCGGTCGAGGCGATCTACTACGAGGACGACGTCCCGTCGGAGTGGTCCGTCTTCACCGCCGTCAACGCCGACTTCTTCGACGACCTCGGCTCGCCCGGCGGCGCCGCCAAGCTCGGGCTCATCCCCACGGACGCCCCCTACGTCCAGGCGCTCCCCCCGCAGGTCGAGGACTAGACCGCGGATGGGCTTCCACGAGCTGGGGGTCGCCTACCCCTGGGACGCCGTCGTGCCCCTGCGCGAGCGCGCCGGCCGGCACCCCGGCGGCCCGGTCGACCTGTCGATCGGCACCCCCGTCGACCCGACCCCGGCGCTCGTCCAGGACGCGCTGCGCGCGGCGGCGGACGCGCACGGCTACCCGACCGTCGCCGGTCCAGCCTCGCTGCGCCGCGCCGTGGTGGACTGGTACGCGCGCGAGCGCGGCGTCACCGGGCTGCGTCCCGAGGCCGTCCTGCCGACCATCGGCTCGAAGGAGCTCGTCGCCCTCCTGCCGAGCCAGCTCAGGCTGGGGCCGGGTGACGTCGTCGTCGTCCCGACGATGGCGTACCCGACGTACGAGGTGGGCGCGCGCCTCGCCGGTGCCGACGTGCTCGCCTCCGACGATCCGTCCGAGTGGGCCGGGGATCCGGCGGTCCGCCTCGTCTGGCTCAACTCCCCGGCGAACCCGACCGGCGAGGTCCTCCCGCGGGAGCTGATGGCGGCGACCGTGCGCGCGGCGCGCGCCGTCGGCGCCGTCGTGGCGAGCGACGAGTGCTACGCGATGCTGCCGTGGACCGAGCCGTGGTCGCTGCCGCGCTCGGCCGGCGGGGGAGTGCCGTGCGTGCTCGAGGACGCGGTCAGCTCCGGCGACCACACGGGGCTGCTGTCGGTCTACTCGCTCTCCAAGCAGTCGAACCTCGCGGGCTACCGCGCCGCGTTCGTCGCGGGCGACGCGGACCTGGTCGACCGGCTGCTCCAGCAGCGTCGGCACCTCGGGATGATGCCGCCGGCGCCCGTGCAGCGCGCGATGGAGGTCGCGCTCGGCGACCGGGAGCACGTGGTCGAGCAGGTCGCGCGGTACGCAGCGCGTCGCGAGCTGCTCGCCCCGGCGCTGGAGGCCGCCGGCTTCGTCATCGACCACTCCGAGGCCGGCCTGTACCTCTGGGTGCGCCCGGGGGCCGGGCTCGAGGAGCTGCTGGCCGCGCGCGGGACCGGCGGCGACGCGTCCCGTGGACCGCTGTGCTGGCCCGTCATGGAGCTGCTGGCCGACCTCGGGATCGTGGCGGGACCCGGGATCTTCTACGGTCCGGCGGCCGGCGACCACGTGCGCGTCTCGCTGACGGCATCGGACGCCGACGTCGCCGCGGCCGCTGAGCGGCTCTCGACTCTCGCGGGTCCGCGCGCCTCGGCGTGAGACAATCGACACCTGATCTTTGCCCTTCCGTGGCATCGCGCCGCCCCGCCGGTGGTGCGCGCCTGGCAGGACCGGCACCACTGCGAACGGAGCTCCGATGACGGCGACCGACACCCCCGACACGATCCCGACGGCCACCCCGACGCTGACCGTCGACGAGACGAGCCTCGAGCTCTCGGTGGTGCCGGCGGTCGAGGGGGCCTCGGGTCTCTCGATCAACTCGCTCCTCGGCACGACCGGGATGGTGACGTACGACCCCGGGTTCATGAACACGGCGGCGTGCCGTTCGGCGATCACCTACATCGACGGCGACGCGGGCATCCTGCGCTACCGCGGCTACCCCATCGAGCAGCTCGCGGAGAGCTCGAGCTACCTCGAGACGGGCTACCTGCTGAGCCACGGCGAGCTGCCGACGGCCGAGGAGGCGCTGGAGTGGGAGGACCGGATCCTCCGGCACACCCACGTGCACGACGACTACCAGCGCCTCATCTCCTCGTTTCCGCGCGAGGCGCACCCGATGGCGATCCTCTCCTCGGCGGTCGCCGCCATGCCGGGGCACTACCACGAGGTCTTCGACATCACGAGCGCCGAGCAGATGGACCTCGCCACCGTGCTGCTGCTGGCGAAGGCGCCGACGCTCATGGCGTACGCCCTGCGGCACGCGCGGCACCAGGACAAGCCCGACGTCGCGCCCGAGATCGGCTACGTGGCGGACATGCTGCGCCTGTCCGTCGGACCGCACCGGCGCTGGGAGCCGGACCCCGCGATGGTCCGCGCGCTCGACGTCCTCCTGCTGCTGCACGCCGACCACGAGCAGAACTGCTCCACGTCGACGGTCCGCAACGTCGGGTCGGCCGGGGCGAACCTGTTCCTGTCCGTCTCCGCCGGGATCAGCGCGCTCGCCGGCCCCAAGCACGGCGGCGCGAACGAGGCCGTCCTCGCGATGCTCGAGGAGATCCGCGACTCCGGCGTCGCCGTCTCGGAGTTCATGACGAAGGTCAAGGACAAGTCGTCGGGGGCGCGACTCATGGGCTTCGGGCACCGCGTCTACAAGAACTACGACCCGCGCGCGGCGATCGTCAAGAAGCTGGCCGACGAGGTGCTCTCCTCGATGGGCAAGCGGGACGAGCTGCTCGACATCGCGATGGAGCTCGAGGGCATCGCCCTGGCGGACGACTACTTCGTCGAGCGCAAGCTCTACCCGAACGTCGACTTCTACACGGGCCTCATCTACCGCGCGATGGGCTTCCCGACGTCGATGTTCACCCCGCTGTTCGCGATCGGCCGGATGCCCGGCTGGATCGCCCAGTGGCGCGAGATGATGCAGGACCCGAGCACCAAGATCGCCCGGCCGCGCCAGGTCTACACGGGTCCGCTCGAGCGGGACTTCGTCCCGGTCCAGGACCGTCCCACCCGCTGAGTCAGGGGGCGACGACGACCATGCCCAGCTCGGGCACCGCCTCGTTCTCGCCCGCCGCCCGCCAGCGTCCCGTCTCGCGCTCCCACACGGAGGCGGCCACGCGCACCGTCCCGGCTCCCGTGTCGACGGCGCCCGCGACCGCGCCCTGGGCGATCGCCCAGGCGAGCCGCGTCGTGTCCTCGTCCGGACGGCCCAGCGAGCGGGCGTCGAGGATCGCGACGTCGGCCCAGCCGGCCTCGGCCCGCGCGGCGTCGCCGGCACCCCGGGACCCGGACGACGGCGTGCTCGCGGTGCTCAGCGTCGTCACGGTGCCGACCACGCCGTAGTCCCGCTCCAGACGCGTGACGACGGCCGGTGCCACCGCGGCCGGGTCGCCGTCGAACGGGTCGAGCACGCAGCGCAGGTCGGCCTCGGTCCACCCGGTGAGCGCCGAGGCGAACGCGCGCGCCAGCTCCTCGTGCTGGGCGTACGCGTCGGGGAAGCCGCTGCGCTGGACGGCCTGCGCCGCCTCGGTCACGGCCATCTCGGTGTAGCCGGGCACGGCGACGAGGTGGTCGTAGAAGATGTTGACGGCGTACACGGGGTCCATCACCTGCTCGGGCGTCCCCCAGCCCTGGGACGGACGCTGCTGGAACATCCCGAGCGAGTCCCGGTCGCCGTAGTCGATGTTGCGCATCCAGGACTCCTGCAGCGCCGTTGCGATGCCGATCGTCCCGGCGCGCGCCGGCAGCCCGCGGCGCACGGTCGTCCCGACGATGAGCGCCGCGTTGGCGGCCTGGTCCGGTGCCACCCGGTACTCGCCGGCGACGCACTCGGGACTGACCTGCGCCGCCGGCTCGAGGCTGCGCAGCCCCAGCACGACGGCCCCGATGGCGAGGGCGATGGCGACGGCGAGCGCCGTGAGGACGAGGATCCAGCGGACGAGCAGGCGACGCCGGGAGGCCCGGGGGCGCTGCGCGTTGACGCTCACGGGGCGTGCAGCGCCGCGTTGAGCTCGACGGTGCGAGCCTTCCGCGGGAGCGCCTCGACACCGCCCGTGAGCGAGTTGCGGCGAAACAGCACGCCGTCGACGCCGGACAGGACGCGCGCCGCCACCACCGGGCGGCCGGCGTCGTCGCGGGCGACCCGGGTCGCGCCGGACGCGTCGTCCGACGTCCCCCCCGACGCCTCGCCGCTGAGACCGAGGTCGTCGGCGAGGGAGCCGATCACCGTGACCTTGGTGCCGGCGGTGACGTAGAGGCCGGCCTCGACCACGCAGTCGTCGCCGAGCGCGACGCCGAGCCCGGCGTTCGCGCCGAGCAGGCAGCGCTCGCCGAGGCCGACCCGCTCGCGACCGCCGCCCGACAGCGTGCCCATGATCGAGGCCCCGCCGCCGATGTCCGTGCCGTCGCCGAGCACGACGCCCTGCGAGACCCGGCCCTCGATCATCGCGGTGCCGAGCGACCCGGCGTTGAAGTTGACGAAGCCCTCGTGCATCACGACCGTGCCCGGCGCGAGGTGCGCGCCGAGCCGGACGCGCGAGGCGTCGGCGATCCGGACGGACGGCGGCAGGACGTAGTCGGTCAGGCGCGGGAACCGGTCGACGCCGTGGACCGTGAGGCCCGGGTGCGCGAGGAGGAGGCGCAGGCGGGTGCTCTCGAAGTCGACGGGGCTGCACGGCCCGGCCGAGGTCCACACGACGTTGGCGAGCAGCCCGAAGACACCGTCGAGGTTGATCGTGTTCGGCGCGACGAGGCAGTGCGACAGCAGGTGGAGCCGGAGGTAGACGTCGGCGGCGTCGGTCGGCGCCGCGTCGAGGTCGACCACGGTCCGCACGACGCGCGAGCGCACCCGACGCGCCGGGTCCATCCGCTCGAGCGCGCCGAGCTCGGCCGGGGCGTCCCAGGGGCTCGCGGCCGGGGCGGCGCCGAGGCCGAGGTAGGGGTAGCGGACGTCGAGCGTCGCTCCGTCGAGCTCGCTCACGCTCGCGAGCCCGATGCCCCACGCGGTCCGCCCGGCCGCCTCGCTCCCACCGCCGGCGGTGGGCTCGGTTGGCTCGGCGGCTCGGCCCGTCGGCTCAGGGGTCGCCGCGTCGGGCGTCGGGGTGGTGGACATGCCGCCCAGCGTAGCCGCGCCGCCGTCTCGCGGGGTGGGACCAGGGGCGGGACCCGAGCAGTGTCGGAGCAGCTTCCGTGGTGGTCGCCGGGCCGAGCGGACCGCCTCAACCGGTGCCGGTGCGTCCCAACCCGGCGCACCCTTCCGGCCCCTGTGATCTGGGTCTCCCCGGGCCATCCGGAAGCGCTCTCGGTTGTCGAGACGCGGGAGCCGTTCCAGCCTAGGATCGGTGACGCCTGCGCCGTCTGGCGTGGAGTGGGGGACTCGTTCCGCGTGGGGTGGAACGAACAGTGAGTGGGGAATCTTCGTGCTGCGCACCGTAGGGATGGACATTGTCGGCGCGACCCGGGGGGACGGGTCGGCCGGATCGAGTCGGCGGCGAGGGATCGTCGCGACCGTCGTGGCCGCGCTGGTCCTGGCGCTCGGCGTCGTGCTCCCCGGGGCGTTCGCCCCGGCGCTCGCGGACGCGCCGGGAACGCCGGCCGCCGCGCAGAACACCAACCCGCTGACCGTCACGGACTCGGGCACGGACGTCCTCGCGGGCGCGACCGGCACCGTCCGCGTCACCGCCGCCTATCCCGTCGACGGGCCGGGCGCCGACCTCTACAACGCGAGCATCGTCGTCGTCCTCCCGCCCGGCATCGCCTACGCCGGCGGCGCCTCGGGCATCCAGGGCCTCGGCGAGCCCCGCCAGGTGACGTACGTCGTCACCCCCGCCTCGCCGGGCGTCCCCGCCGTCACGGCCACGGCGCTCGTGTGGGACAACGTGACCGACGTGCCCAAGGGCTCCGAGCTGGAGATCTCGGTCCCGGTCACCGCCGACCCCGCCGCCTACCCGGCCGGCTCCAGCTTCACCGTCGACGCCGGCGTCTACGCCAACAGCAACGAGCGCGTCGTCCCGCGGATCACGGTCCCGCCGGTCGGTCCGCCGACGGTCGACGCGACGGACGGCTGGGGCGACGACGCCGTCGAGCTCGACGTCATCCCGCTCGAGCTGACCAAGACCAACGACGACGCCGAGGGCGAGGTGTACCGCGGGCCGGACAACGCCACGCGGTACACGCTCACCGTCCGCACGGCGCAGGTGGCCGGGACGAACGACGTCGTCGTCGTGGACCGGGTGCCGGCCGAGTACGTCGTGACCGGCTGCTCCGACGGCTGCACCCGCGAGATCGTCACCATCGACGGCGCGGTCTACACGCAGCTCACCTGGAACCTCGGCGACCTGCCCGGGGCCTCGGTCACGACGCTGACCTACGACGCCTACGTCGGGCTGCGGACCATCACCGCGCCGGACGGCACGCAGGACGGCGAGCCCACCCGCCCGGGCGGCTCCGGCGACGCGATCCGCAACACGGCGACCGCGACCGGAACCTACGGGGGCGACGTCGCCGCCGGCGCCTCGACCTCCGTGGAGACGAGCGACACCGCGACCGCGACGCTGCTCGACCTCGGCGTCGTGAAGACGAGCGCGGCGGGTGACTTCCACGCCGGTGAGCGCGCGACGTTCACCCTGCACGTCCGCTCCAGCCAGTACGTCGACGCCGCCGACGTCGTCGTGACGGACACCGTCCCGAACGGCATGTGCCCGATCGTGCCCGCCGGCGTCGACGTGACGGGGGCCGCGTGGCCGGCCGACTGCCCGCAGCCGGGCACCGCCGCGACCGACGGGAGTGTCACGGGCGGGACGATGACGGGCGTCGTCGTGGGCGCCAACGGCACGTTCACCGTGACGTTCGCGCTCGCCGACGGGGTCGAGCCCGAGGACCTCGAAGAGGCGATCTCCTACCAGGTGCACATGCGCGAGAGCTACCAGGACGGCTCGCTCACGTCGGTCGGCGACGGCTTCGTCAACACCGCGCAGGTCACCGGCGACCTCACGCCGACCGAGGAGAACACGGTCGACGACGACCTCGTCACGGGCACGAACGGCTCGGCGGCCGAGCTCAGCACGGGCGACGTCTCGATGGACAAGACCGTCTGGTCCAACCCCGAGCGCGTCCGGATCAGCGCCACCGCGCCCGCGACGCCGGGTCAGGCGATGACGAACCTGACCTGCGCCGACGGCACCGCGCCGGCGTCCGAGTGGGTGGGCGAGGGCGGCCCCAACCTTCAGCTCGGCGACCTCGTCTGCTTCACGATCAGCTCCGTCTTCCCGGCGGGTGTCGCGACGCGCGACGTCCGCCTCGTCGACTTCCTGCCCGAGGGCACCGAGCTGGTCGGCTGGGCCCCCGGCGCCGGTGCCCCGGAGTCGGGCACGTCGCCCGCGGTCCCGGCCAACACCGTGACGATCACCCAGCCCGACCCGGCCGTCGCGTCGTGGCTGCTGGGGGACCAGCTCGGCTCCTCCCGCGTGGTCGAGCGCGGCGAGGTGCTCACCCTCGTCGTCCTCGCCCGCGTCACCGAGGTCAGCCAGAACGTCCCCGACGTCACGGGCAACCTCGCGAAGATGCGCTACACGGACGGCCACGGCCGCGTCGTCGGTCTGCGCGACCAGGTGGACCTCACGCTCGCCCCGCCCGTGCCGCTCGCGACCGAGAAGCTCGCCGACGGCGTGAGCGTCCGGGACGTGAACGAGTCGAGCGTCGTGACCTTCACGGTCGACGTCGCGCACCGCGGGACCGCCGAGAACCGGACTGACTACCCGCTCGACTCCGTCGAGGTGTGGGACGTGCTGCCCACCGGCTTCTCCTGCGACGACCTCCTGGACGCCACGGTCTCCCCGGCCTTCGAGGTCTGCACGCCCGCCGTCGGCAGCATCCCGGCGACGATCGTCTGGAAGCTGACCGGCCCCTCGCTGCGCACGGCGCTCGAGGCGGGCACGGGCAGCGACGGCGACGAGCTCTGGGAGCCGGGCGAGACGCTCCGCATCACCTACGACCTCGACGTCCCGTCGCCGCTGTCGATCGGCACGGAGCACACGAACACGGCCGCGGTCACCCGCTACACCGCGCCCACGACCGACGGCATCGCGCCGACGACCGCTCCGTACTACCCGACCAACCCGGTCGGCGCCTACCCGGACGAGACGAAGAACGCCCCCGAGGCCAGCGACACCGCGACGCTCCGGCTTGCGAACGCCACGGTCGCCAAGACGGTCTACGCGACCCAGAACGGCGGCATCGGCGCCCCCGCGACCGCGACGATCGGGGAGTGGGCGGTGTACCACTACTCCGTCACCGTCCCGCCGTACACGTCCGTGTTCAACGGTGTGCTCGACGACGCCCTCCCGATGGACCGGTTCGAGCAGGTCGGCACGCCGTCGATCCAGGGCTTCCCGACCTTCGGAGCCTCGGCGCCGACGGACGCGAGCGCGGAGTGCGTCGCCAGCGCCGACGGGTCGCAGTTCGTCCTGTGCGAGGACGGGCGCCTGCTCTTCCCGACGACCTGGACCAACACGACCGGTGACCCCGTGACGTTCACGATCGGCTTCACGGCGAAGGTGCGCGACGTCCCGGCGAACCAGCACGGCGTCACGATCCCGAACACCGCGACGTTCACCAGCTCCTCGACCGTCGCCGGCTCGCCCGTCCTGCGCGACAGCGCGGTCGCGACGCTCGGCGTCGTCGAGCCGGCCCCGGCCGTCCGCAAGTACGTCTCGACCCCCCAGCCGACCACCTCGGTGCCCGGCAACGACGTGTCGATCACGACCACGGGCGGCGCGACCGCCTTCTTCACGATCCGCGTCACCAACCCGGCCGGCCGGTCCACGGCGCACGACACCGTCGTGACGGACTGCGTCCCGGCGCGGCTGGGCGACGTCACGCAGGTGGGGACGGCGCCCCAGGGCAGCGTCGCCATCGGCGCCGCCGGCTCGTGCGCCAACGGCGGCAGCCAGATCACCTGGACGGTCGGTGACGTCCCCGCGAACGGCACGCTCGACCTGTTCCTCGCCACGACGGTCGACGAGACCGCCGCGGCCGGGAACGTCTTCGCCAACCGCGCCGACCTCACCGCGACGTCGATGCCCGGCGTCGTCGACGGCGAGCGGACCTACACGAGCTCCGACGGGGCCGAGGTCCGGATCGCCAACGTGACCGGCGCCAAGTCGGCCCAGGTCCTCGGTGCGCCCGGGAACCAGCCGGCGGGCAGCGCCGTCCCCGGCCAGACGATCCGGTGGACCGTGCGCGCCGACATCCCCGGTGAGACCTCGGTCTACGACTTCGCGCTCGTCGACCTGCTGCCGCGCGGCGTCGGCTCGCCGACGAACGTCACGGTGACGTGCTCGTGGACGACCGACCCGTCGCTCTGTGCGGTCACCCAGCTCGCGTCGACGACGTCGAACAACCGCGAGCGCGTGGCGTTCCTCCTCGGCGACGTCACCCAGGCGGGTGGCACCCGCACCGTCACGGTCACCTACGACACCGTGGTGAACACCGTCGCGAACGGTGGGTACCCGGTCCACTCGCAGACCCTGACGAACGCGGCGCAGCCCCGGTGGAACGCGTCCTCCGACGGCACCCCGCCCACGAGCAGCGGCGGGACCTGGGACATCTCGGGCTCCGAGGTGGCCGCGTCGGTCACGGTCCGCGAGCCCACCGTCTCGACGCAGAAGTCGGTCACGAACACCCGGCCGGCCCAGGGTGACGTGTTCACCTACTCGGTCCAGGCCGCCGCGGTGACGACCGACACCGCCTCGAACCGGCGCAACGTGACGGCCTACGGCGTCACGGTCGTCGACACGGTCCCGGCCGGGGTCGTCCCCGTCGCCGACGCGTCGGGCACCCCCCTCGCCGACGGCGCGACGATCACGTCGGGCGCGCTCACCGGGACCTGGAACGCGGGTGCCCGCACCATCACGTGGACGATCGCCCAGCTCGTCCCGGGGACGCCGCAGACCTTCTCCTACTCCGCGAAGCTCGCGCCGGCGAGCAGCCTCACCGGCGCCGGGCTGGTCAACCGCGCGGGCGCCACGGGGTGGAGCTCCCTGCCGAGCGGCGGTCGCGACTACACGGCAACGGCCACCTCCACGACGACGGTCACCCCGCAGTTCCCGCTCGTCGACACGGTGAAGCGCCGCGTGACGGGCAACCCGGTCTACATCGGCCAGGAGGTCGAGTACACGATCACGCTGACCAACCGCGCGTCGGACGCGAACCGCACGGGCGCCGTCGCGGTCTCGCTCGACGCCGTCGACACGCTCCCGGCCGACTGGGCGTTCGTGCCCGGCTCCGCGACGGTCTCGGTGCGCGGCGCAGCCCCCGTGGCGCTCGCCGACCCGTCGATCGACGCGCGGGTGCTCACCTGGGCCGGTGTCGGTGGTTCCGGCGTCGACCTCGCGCCCGGTCAGTCGGTGGTGATCCGCTACCTCGCGACGCCGCTGACCACCGCGGCCGCCGGCATGTCCGTCGACCACACGAACGACGCGACGGCGGCCAACGTCACCGACCGCACGGGCGGCACGTCGTACAACGGCGGCTCCGGCTCGTACGTCGGCACGCGGGGGTCGGCGACGGCGAACATCGCGCTGGCCGACCTGCGGGTGACCAAGGCCGCGAACGACGACTTCGTCGCCGGCGCCACCGCGCCGGGCACCTGGCGGCTCACGGTGGACAACCTCGGCCCCGATGCCGCGGTGGGCGTCGCGATCCACGACGTCGTCACGCTGCCCGAGGGCGTGACGAACGTGACGACGCCGAACGCGGCCGCCGAGGGGTGGACCTGCGCCCCGGCCGTCGTGGCCGGCGGAACGGCCACGATCGACTGCGTCCGCAGCAACGCCAACGAGCAGCTCGCGGTCGGCCAGACCCGCACGCTGACGGTCGCGGCGTCGGTCGCGGCGTCCGTCCCGGCTGGCACGCAGGTGCCCAACACCGCGACGGTCTCGGCCACGACGCTCGACCGACAGCCGGACAACGACACCTCCAGCGACCCGGGCATCGTCCGGGGCGAGGCCGACCTCGGCGTCGTCAAGGCCGTGACCGACCCCGCCGCGCCGGCCACCGCCGTCGTCGCCGGTGAGCCGATCGGGTGGAGCGTCACGCTGACGAACCACGGACCGAGCGTCTCGCGGGGCAGCTCCGCCGCCCCGATCCTCCTGACGGACTCGCTCCCGGCGAACGTCACGGACGTCGTCGTCGACGAGGCGGCCCTCCCGGTCGGCGTCACCTGCGACGCGCCCGCCGGCGGATCGCTCGTCTGCCGCGTCACGCGGGACCTCGCCGTCGGGGAGTCGGTCGTCGTGCGGCTCGCCGCGCAGGTGCCGGCCGACGTCGCGGCCGGCGGGTCGGTCGTCAACTCGGCGACGGTCACGCCCGTGACGCCGGAGCCCGCTGGCTCCACGGGGAACAACACGAGCACGACGACGACCCCGACCGCGGTCCGCGAGGCCCTGACGATCCAGAAGTCGATCGCCGCGCCCGAGGGCACCCCGGTGGCGGGTGACGTCATCACCTACCGGGTCGCGGTCTCCAACGCCGGTCCCTCGGTGGCCCGCGGCGTGTTCGTGGTCGACGCCTCACCGGCGCACACGTCGTTCGTCCAGCTCACCGAGACCGACAGCGGGGCGTGGAGCACCACGGCGGCCGCGGGCCAGCGCGGGAGCCTGCGCCTCGACCGCGGTCCCGTCCTCGGCGTCGGCCAGACGACGACCTTCGAGATCGCCGTGCGGATCGACGACGACTACGTCATGCCGGACCCGCCGGTGGACCTCGTCAACGTCGTGACCGTCAGCTCGGCGTGGCGTGAGGACCAGGACACCTCGCAGGTCGGCGTGAACACCCGGGAGGAGGCGGACCTGGCCATCGTCAAGACCGTCTCGGCCGACGTGGTGATCGCCGGCGGCGAGGGCGTGACCTACACGCTCGCCGTGACGAACAAGGGGCCGTCCCAGGCGGCCGACCTCGTCGTGAGCGACACCCTGCCCGCCGGCGTCACGCTCGACGGCGACGTCCCGGCCGGGTGCACGACGAGCGAGCAGGACGGCCGGCAGACCGTCACCTGCACCCGGGAGACGCTCGGGACCGTCGCGTCCGGGGCCACCCCGTGGCTCATCGAGCTGCCCGTCCTGGTCGCCGCGGACGTCCAGGCCGCCGGCCTGGACAACACGGCCACCGTGACGAGCGCGACGCCGGAGGACCCGGCCACGCTCGAGGACAACACGAGCACCGTCCCGCTCGACGTCCTGCAGCGGGCGAGCCTCCGGGTGGAGAAGTCGGGCGCGCCCGACCCGGTGACGGCCGGCGAGGACGTGACGTGGACGATCGTGGTCCACAACGACGGCCCCTCCGACGCGCAGGCCGTGACCCTCGCGGACACGCTCGACCCGCGGCTGGCGTTCCGGTCGGTGATCGCCGAGCAGGGCTCCTGCTCGGGCGCGCCCGACCTCGCCTGCACGCTCGGGACGATCCCGGCCGGCGGCTCGGTCACGATCACGCTCGTCACCCGGGTGGCCTCCTCGGTCCCCGAGGGGACGGACGAGGCGCCGACGCTGATCGGGAACGAGGCCGTCGCGACGTCCTCGACCCTCGACGCGGAGACCGACGAGCCGGCGACGGCGCGGGACGACGACGACGTGCGCGTCGTCGCCAGGACCGCGCTCGGGATCGACAAGCGCACGACGACGCCGGTCGTCGACGCGGGTGCCGACGCGACGTTCGAGATCGACGTGACGAACGCCGGACCGTCCGACGCGGCGGCCCCGGTCGTCGTGACGGACACCCTGCCGGTCGGGATGACCTTCGTCTCGCACGGCACGGTGACGCCCGGCGGGTCCACCTGGGCCTGCGCCGCGCAGGAGCCGACGGACGCCGGCCAGGTCGTGACGTGCACGCTGCGCACGGCCGACGACTCGGCCGACGCGACGCTGCCGGCCGGGACGGTCGACGCCCCGGTCGTGGCGCCGACGCTGCGCCTCACCGCGCACGTCGACCAGGCGCTCGAGGCCTCGACGCTGACGAACGACGCGAGCGCGACGAGCCCGAGCTCGCCGACGTCGCCGGAGGACACCGCGGACGTCGAGGTGGTGACGCACGCCGACCTCACGGTCGAGAAGTCGCACGACCCGTCCGTCCAGGCGATCGCCGGGACGCCGTTCACCTGGACGGTCGTCGTGACGAACAAGGGCGCCTCGCGGTCGGTCGCGACCGCCGACGACCCGATCGTCGTCACCGACGTGCTGCCGCTGGGTGTCACGCTCTCGACCGACCCGGGGCTCGGCTCCGGCGGTGAGGGGACGACGTGCGCCGCGCTGCCCGACCTCGACGACGACGGCCACCAGGTCGTGGTCTGCGAGCTGACCGAGTCGCTCGACGCCGGTGCGTCCGTCACGCTCACGCTCAACGTCGACCTCGACGAGGCCCTGACGGGCAGCGTGACGAACCTGGTCAACGTCGCTCCCGGCCTGACGCCGCAGCCGGACCAGCAGGTCTGGACCGACACGGACACGGACGAGGTGCCGATCATCGAGATCGCGGACCTCGCGATCGCCAAGGAGGTGACGACCGACCCCGTCGTCGCCGGTCGCGCGGTGTCGTGGGACGTCACGGTGACGAACCTCGGGCCGTCCAACTCCGACGCCGACCCGGAGCACCCGATCACGGTGACGGAGACGCTGCCGCTCGGGGTGACCGGGGCCGTCGGCACCGGCGAGGGCTGGGAGTGCGTCGCTGACGCCGGTGAGGGAGGCGCGGAGGGTCGCGAGGTCCTCACCTGCACGCGGGACGCCGACCTGGCCGTCGGCCAGGCGCCGGTCATCACCGTGACGGGGACGCTCGCCTCGGGCTGGCTCGAGCCGATCGTCAACGACGCCGCCGTCGCCCCCGGGCTGACCGATCAGCCGGACACGGAGGAGGCGCTGGAGAACGACACGACCCAGGTCACGACGCCGATCACCACGCTCGTCGATCTCGTCCTCGGCAAGGCCGTCTCGGCCGACCTCGTGGCCGGGGCGACGGGACGCTACGTGCTCACGGTGACGAACCTCGGTCCGTCGGACGCGCGCGACGTCACGCTCGTCGACACGCTGCCGGCCGGGGTCGAGCTGGTCGGGGTCGTGCCCGGCGCCGACGGGACCGACCCGGAGTGGACCTGCGAGGTCGCGACCGGTGAGCCGGGCGAGCCCGGTGAGCCGGACCCGTCGGCGGGCCAGGCGGTCGACTGCGCGCTCGTCGCCGACGGCGGTGTGCTCGCGGCCGGCGGCACGATCTCGTTCGAGATCGAGGTCTCGGTGGCCCAGCAGCTCCAGGGTGACATCGTCAACACGGCGACGGTCACGTCGACGACGCCGGAGGACCCCGCGACGCTCGAGGACAACACCGCGACCGCGACGGGGACCGTCGCGGAGGTGGCTGACCTGTCGATCGTGAAGTCGGCGCTCGGCAGCCCGGTGGTCGGGCAGACGCTCGAGTACGAGCTGGTCGTCTCGAACGCCGGCCCCTCCACGGCCCGCGGGCTCGTGGTCTCCGACCTCGTGCCGCCGTCGCTCCAGGTGACCGGGGTGTCGGTCGACGACTCGGGCGAGGGCTCGACGGACGCGACGCTGGACTGCGCCGCGCTCGCGGCGGGCGAGACGGGGACCCCGGTGGTCTGCACGCTCCCGGAGCTCGCGGCTGGCGCCACGGCCCCGACGATCACCGTCACGGTGACCGTGCTCGCCGCCGCCTACCCGTCGGTCGTGAACACGGCGACGGTCGACGCGGCGACGCCCGAGGACCCCGCCACGCTGGAGGACAACACGTCGTCCGTCGTGCTCGAGGTCCCGGCCCTCACCGACCTGGTGATCGACAAGGAGCTGACGGCTCAGCTCGTCGCGGGTCGGACGGGGACGTACACGCTCACGGTGACGAACGAGGGCCCGACGCCCGAGCCCGGCCCCGTGACCGTGACGGACGAGCTGCCGGCGGGGCTGACGCTCCGCTCGGCCGCGGTGGCCGACGACGCCGGGCAGTGCTCGACCGGGTCGGGCACGGCCGGTCGCGACCTCGTGACGTGCACGCTCACGACCACCCTGGCGGTGGGTGAGTCGGCCGTCGTGACGCTCGTGGTCGACGTCTCGCGCGACGCGTCGGGGACGATCGTCAACACGGCGGGCGTCACGTCGCCGAACGACCCGACGCCGGGCACGGACTCCGCCTCCGGCGAGGTCGACCGGAGCAAGCTGCCGGCGACGGGGGCCCAGATCGGGGCCGCGGCGGCCGGGGCGGCACTCCTGCTCCTGCTCGGCGCCCTGCTCGTGGTCTGGCAGCGTCGTCGCCGGTCCGCGCTGACGGACTGAGCACGGAAGGCCGGGCTCCGGGGTCGACGACCTCGGAGCCCGGCCTTCGTCGTCCCCGGCGGGGTCAGGTTCGCTGAGCCCGCTCCCGGGCGTGCTGACCTCGGCCCGCGGACGGGCGGGGCTGGGTCGCGGTGCGCGCCGCGGGGGTTCGAACGGGCCGCGCTGGACGCACCGGCGGGCCGCGCTGGGCACGCCGGTGGCCCGCCGGGCTCGGGGGAGGGGCTACGCCGGGTCGGTGATCTGGCAGAGGACCTCGCCGGCCGAGACACCCGTCCCGGGCGCGGCGGCGAGCGAGGTGACCACGCCCGCGCGGTGCGCGGTCAGCGGCTGCTCCATCTTCATCGCCTCGAGCACGACGACGAGGTCGCCCTCGGCGACCGTGTCGCCCTCGGTGACGGCGACCTTGACGATCGTGCCCTGCATGGGCGAGGTGAGCGCGTTCCCCGACGCGCCGGCGGCGCCGGTACCGCCGGAGGCGCCGGCCCGCGGCACGGGGCGCGAGCGGCCCGGACGGCTGCGGGCCTTCGCGGCCCCGCCGAGGATGCCGAGGCTCGCCGGGAGGACGACCTCGAGCCGCTTCCCGCCGACCTCGACGACGACGCGCTCGAGCGTGTCGTCCGCGTCGGGGCCGGTGCCGTTGGCGGGGGAAGGCGCGCCGGCCCCGGTCGGCTTCTCCAGCGTCGCGAGCCGCGGTCCCATCTCCGACTCGATCCAGGTCGTCCACACGCCGAGGGACTCCTGCGCCTCGCCGGGGACGCCGGCGAAGGCGGGCTCGCGCAGCACGGCGCGATGGAACGGCAGGACGGTCGGGAGCCCGACGATCTCGGCCTCGCCCAGTGCGCGCCGGGCCCGCTCGATCGCCTGCTGGCGGGTCGCGCCCGTGACGACGATCTTGGCCAGCATCGAGTCGAAGTTGCCGGTCACGGGCTGGCCGGCGACGATCCCGGCGTCGACCCGGACCCCCGGGCCGGACGGCCACGTGATGGCCGTCGGCGTGCCGGGCGCGGGGAGGAAGTTCGCGGTCGGGTCCTCGCCGTTGATGCGGAACTCGATGGAGTGCCCCCGCGTGACGACCTCGTCGTAGCCGAGCTCTTCTCCGGCGGCCAGCCGGAGCTGCTCGCGCACGAGGTCGATCCCGGAGATCTCCTCGCTCACGCAGTGCTCGACCTGGAGGCGGGTGTTGACCTCGAGGAAGGAGATGGTGCCGTCGACGCCGACGAGGAACTCGCAGGTGCCGGCCCCCTCGTAGGCGGCCTCGCGCAGGATCGCCTTCGACGCGGCGACGAGCTCGGCGTTCTGGGCGTCGGTGAGGAACGGCGCCGGCGCCTCCTCGACGAGCTTCTGGTGGCGGCGCTGCAGCGAGCAGTCGCGCGTCGAGACGACGACGACGTTGCCGTACGCATCGGCGAGGCACTGCGTCTCGACGTGGCGGGGCCGGTCGAGGAAGCGCTCGACGAAGCACTCGCCCCGGCCGAACGCCGCGACGGCCTCGCGGGTCGCCGACTCGAACAGCTCGGGGATCTCCTCCAGCGTCCGCGCGACCTTGAGGCCGCGGCCGCCGCCGCCGAACGCCGCCTTGATCGCGACGGGCAGCCCGTTCTCCCGCGCGAACGTGACGACCTCGTCGGCCGAGGCCACCGGGTCGGGCGTGCCCGCGACGAGCGGGGCGCCGGCGCGCTGGGCGATGTGGCGGGCGGAGACCTTGTCGCCGAGCGCGTCGATCGCCTCGGGGGAGGGACCGATCCAGGTGAGGCCGGCCGCGATGACGCGGCGGGCGAAGTCGGCGTTCTCGGAGAGGAACCCGTAGCCGGGGTGGAGGGCGTCGGCGCCCGCGCGGCGGGCGACGTCGAGCACCTTGGCCGCGTCGAGGTACGTCTCGGCCGCGCGCGCGCCGCCGAGGGCGAAGGCCTCGTCGGCGTAGCGGACGAACGGGGCGTCCCGGTCGGAGTCGGCGTAGACCGCGATCGAGACGAGCCCGGCGTCGCGAAGGGCGCGGACCACCCGGAGGGCGATCTCGCCACGGTTGGCGACGAGGACCCGGGTGACGGGACGGGAAACGGTGCCCGAAGCGGGCCGGTGCAGCACGGACGTCATGCACACTCCTTCGCGATCGGCTCACGGTAACGCTCGGGACCGGCCTGCCCCAAGGCCAGCGCGCCAGCGTCCGGAAGTCTGTCGAGGCGGGCAAGGACTTCCGTGCCCGCTTGTGGGAAACCTACAACAGGGTCGTCGTCGAGGCCGCCCTGATGCGCTGGGCGTCGTCGATTATCCCCAAACGGTCGAGCTCGACACGCGGGCGGGCCGCGCGCGGCGTCGGGAAGGGATCAGGTCCAGAGCGACGGGTAGTCGTGACCGAGGTCGCGGACCAGCCGGCGCAGCAGCGGAAGGCTCAGACCGACGACGGCGTGGTGGTCGCCGTCGACCCCCTCGACGAACGCGCCTCCGAGCCCGTCGATCGTGAAGGCGCCCGCGACGGCGAGCGGCTCCCCGGTCGCGACGTAGGCGTCGATCTCCGCGTCGGTGACGTCGGCGAACCGGACCAGCGTCGAGGCGACGCCGCTCGCCGAGCGGCCGGTCGCGAGGTCGAGGAGATGGTGGCCCGTGTGGAGCGTGCCCGTGCGCCCGCGCATCGCGCGCCACCGCTCGCGCGCGACCGCTGGCGTCCCCGGCTTGCCGTGCGCCGTCCCGTCCAGCTCCAGCAGCGAGTCGCCGCCGAGGACGAGCCCGGCGTCCCGAGAGCCGCCCGCGTCACCGGCCTGTCGCGGCCCGCCGGCGCGACGGCGCGCGACGACGGCGCTCGCCTTCGCCTCGGCCAGGACGGCGACCTGCTCCGGGACGGTGAGGACGTGCCCCCGCGCGAGCGACGCCCGCGCGAGCACGGCGTCCTCGTCCACGTCCGAGACGAGCACCTCCGGCTCGATGCCGGCGGCGCGCAGGGTCGCCAGCCGGGCGGGGGACGCCGAGGCCAGCACCAGGGGCAGGCGCGCCCCCGGTGCCGGCCGCGCGTCCGGCGTCGCGCCGTCCGTCGTCCCGTCGGCGCTCGTCGGCCTCATCGGTCGCCCGCGTCGCGACTCAGCGCATCGCCTCGGCGAGCGTGTCGAGCCCGACCGAGCCGATGTCGAGCGCGCGACGGTGGAACGCGCGCAGGTCGAACGCGTCGCCCTCGCGGGCCGCCGCCTCGTCGCGGATCTGCTCCCAGAGGCGCTGGCCGATCTTGTACGACGGCGCCTGGCCCGGCCAGCCGAGGTAGCGGTCGAGCTCGAACAGGACGAAGCCCTCGTTCATGTTGACGTTGGCGAAGAGGAACGTCTTGGCCTTCTCCGCGTCCCACGTCCCGCCGCCGAGGTGCTCGGGCGCGGGCTTGCCGAGGTGGACGCCGATGTCGAGGACGACGCGGGCCGCCCGCAGCCGCTGGCCGTCGAGCATGCCGAGGCGGTCGGCCGGGTCGTCGAGGAAGCCGAGATCGGCCATGAGGCGCTCGGCGTACAGGGCCCAGCCCTCGCCGTGGCCGCTCACCCAGGAGACGAGCCGGCGCCAGCGGTTGAGCAGCTCGCGGCGGTAGACGGTCTGCGCGACCTGCAGGTGGTGCCCCGGGACTCCCTCGTGGTAGACCGTCGTCTTCTCGCGCCAGGTGCCGAACTCCGTGACGCCCGGCGGGACGGACCACCACATGCGACCGGGACGGGAGAAGTCGTCGGTCGGGCCGGTGTAGTAGATGCCGCCGCTCTGGGTCGGGGCGATGCGGGCCTCGAGCGTGCGGACGGGGCCGGGGATGTCGAACTGGGCGCCCTCGAGCGCGGCGATGGCGGTGTCGGCCGTCTCCTGCATCCAGCGCTGGAGCGCGTCCGTCCCGTGGAGCTGGCGCTCCGGGTCGGCGTCGAGGCGAGCCATGGCGTCCTCGGGCGTCGTGCCGGGGCCGTACAGCTCGGCGGCGGCCTCCTCCTGCTCGGCGACGACGCGCGCGAGCTCCTGCAGGCCCCACTCGTAGGTCTCGTCGAGGTCGACGGTCGCGCCGAGGAACTGGCGGGAGTGGAGCTGGTAGCGCTCGCGGCCGACGCCGTCGCGCTCCGGCGCGGCGTGGACGAGCTCGCCGCGCAGGTACTCGGCGAGCTCCGCGTAGCCGCGGCGGGCCTTCTCGGCGCCCTCCGTGAGGGCCGCCGCGAGCTCGGGGTGCGCCTCGGCGCCGCGGGTGGCGAGGCTCGACCAGAACGACGTGTCGATGTCCGCGAGCTCGTCGGCCTGCTTCGCGACGGCCTCGACCTGGCGCTGCGCCGGCACGATGCCGGTCCCGACGCCCTCGCGCAGCGACTCGATCCAGCCCTCCAGGGCGTGCGGGACGTTGCCCATGCGCGCGGCGACGACCTCCCAGTCCTGCGAGGTCTCGGTGGACATGAGGTCGAAGATGTCGCGCGTGCTCTGGGCGGGGGAGGCGATGACGTTGAGGTCGGCGAACTGCTCGCCGGCGTCGTAGAGCTCGGACTCCAGCCCGATCCGCTCGCGCATCGCGGCGATCGTCACGCGGTCGACGTCGTCGGCCGGGGTGGCCTTCGCGAGCCTGGCGAGGACGGCCGTGCGCTCGGCGTCGAGCTCGGCGAGGCCGGCGGGCGAGACGTCGTCCAGCTCGGTCTGGTCGCCGGGGAGGCCGAGGTAGGTGCGGATGCCGGGGGAGAGCCGGCCGAGGGTGTCGACCCACTCCTCGGCGATGGCATCGACGGCGGTCGGGGTGCGGGGGCTGGGCGAGTTCTCGGTCACGTCCACAACCCTACGTCGGACCCGCTCCGACGTCGGGGTGGACCGGGTCGCGTATGGCGATCCGACCCACCCCGATGTCGGAGGCGGGCGGCGGGGTCAGGGGTGGAGCGACCAGCGCCAGGCGTTCGCGCCGCGCTCGGGGAGGCCGCGGTCCCCGCCGCGCAGGGCGTGCGACCGATCGGCCCAGCGGTGCCGCGTCGCCTCCTCCTCCGAGTCGTCGACGGAGGACGCGGCCGCCGTCAGCCCCGCGATGAGGGCCGCCAGCTCGAGGGCGTCGGGCTCGCCGCGCACGACGCGGACGACCGGCTCCGCGACGCCGGCCTGCCCGGCGGCCGTCCCGTCGGACGCGGCGGTCTCGGAGCGTGCCGGTGGCATCTCGCCGTACAGCTCGCCGAGGCGCGTCCGGTCCGAGGCGCCGGGAAGGTCCGCCCCGCTCGCGCCGCCGAGCTCGCCGTCGACACCGCCCGCGGTGCCGGACGCGACGCCCGCGTCACCCTCGTCCGCGCTCACAGCGGGATGTTCCCGTGCTTCTTGGGCGGCAGGGCCGCGCGCTTCGTCCGCAGGGCCCGCAGGGCCGACACCACCTGGACGCGCGTCTCGGACGGGGCGATGACCGCGTCGACGTAGCCGCGGTCCGCCGCCTCCCACGGGTTGACGATCGCCTCGTTGTACTCGGCGACGAGGCGGGCTCGCTCGGCCTCGACGTCGCCGCCGTCGGCCGCCACCGCCGCGAGCGGCGCGCGCTGCAGGATGTTGACGGCCCCGGCGGCGCCCATGACGGCGATCTGCGCGGTCGGCCACGCCAGGTTGACGTCGGCCCCGAGCTGCTTGGACCCCATGACGATGTACGCGCCGCCGTACGCCTTGCGCGTGATGACGGTGACGAGCGGCACGGTTGCTTCGGCGTACGCGTAGATGAGCTTGGCGCCGCGGCGGATGATGCCGTTCCACTCCTGGTCGGTCCCGGGCAGGAAGCCGGGCACGTCCACGAACGTGAGGACGGGGATGTTGAACGCGTCGCACGTGCGGACGAACCGGGCGGCCTTCTCGGCGGCGTCGATGTCGAGCGTCCCGGCCATGACGAGCGGCTGGTTGGCGACGACGCCGACCGCGTGACCCTCGACGTGCCCGAAGCCGACGATCACGTTGCGCGCGAACAGCGGCTGCACCTCCAGCAGCACGTCGTCGTCGAGCATGCGGCCGATCACCGCGCGCATGTCGTAGGGCTGGTTGTCCGAGTCGGGGACGACGGTGTCGAGCGCCAGGTCCTCGTCGGTCACCTCGACCACGTCGTCCTCCGCGGCGTCGTCGTAGGCGGGCGGGTCGGCCAGGTTGTTCGACGGCAGGTAGGACAGGAGCGCGCGGACGTACTCGAACGCCTCCTCCTCGTCGGCCGCGAGGTAGTGCGCGACGCCCGACCGCTCGTTGTGCGTGCGTCCGCCGCCGAGCTCCTCGAAGCCGACGTCCTCGCCCGTCACCGCGCGGATGACGTCCGGCCCGGTGATGAACATGTTCGACGTCTGGTCGGCCATCACGATGAAGTCCGTCAGCGCGGGGGAGTAGACCGCGCCACCGGCCGACGGGCCGAGGATGAGCGAGATCTGCGGCACGACGCCCGAGGCGGCGACGTTGCGCCGGAAGATCTCCGCGAACTGCGTGAGCGCCGCGACCCCCTCCTGGATGCGGGCGCCGCCGCCGTCGCTGATCCCGATGATGGGGACGCCCGTGCGCAGCGCGAAGTCCTGGATCTTGGCGATCTTCTCGCCGTGCACCTCGCCGAGCGAGCCCCCGAAGACGGAGAAGTCCTGGCTGTAGACGCAGACGCGGCGCCCGTCGATCGTGCCGTGGCCGATGACGACGCCGTCGCCGGCCGGGCGCCGCTTGTCCAGGCCGAAGGCGCGGGAACGGTGCCGGGCGAACGCGTCGATCTCCGTGAAGGAGCCCGGGTCGAGCAGCGCGTCGATGCGGCCACGCGCCGAGCCCTTCCCGCGCGCGCCCTGCTTGGCCTCCGCCGCGGCCGCCGCGGCCTCGATGTCCTCGCGACGGCGTCGCCGCAGCTCCTCGAGCCGGTCGGCCGTCGTCGGCGCCGGAGTCGGCGCGGGGGCAGGCGTCTGGGTCACGTCGTCGCTCACGAACGCGAGGCTACCGTGGCACGCTGGCCCGCATGGCTGATGAGGTTGGACTCGCCCGGCTCGTGGTCGTCGAGGAGAGCCCGTCGACGAACGACGAGCTCACCGCCCTGCGCGCCGCCGATCCCGCGGCGTGGCCGCACCTGTCCGCGCTCGTGGCGCGCCACCAGAGCGCGGGCCACGGCCGGCTCGGCCGGGGGTGGACGACACCCCCCGGGCAGGCGCTCACGATCTCCGTCGTGGTCGAGCCGGGGCCGCTGCCGCGCGAGGAGTGGCCGACGCTGTCGCTCGTCGCCGGGCTCGCGGCCGTGCGAGCGTGCGAGCGCGTCGTCCCCGGCGTCGACCTCGGGCTGAAGTGGCCGAACGACGTCGTCGTGGTCGACCCGAGCGCGGCCGACGACGCGGTCGCCCCGGGGTGGGCCGGCATCCGGAAGGTCGGCGGGATCCTCGCCCAGGCGCAGCCGGACGCCGTCATCCTCGGCGTCGGGATCAACGTGCGCCAGCGCGAGCTGCCCGTGCCGTGGGCGACGTCCCTTGCGCTCGCGGCCGGTCCGGTGGACGACGACGCGGGCGCTCCCTCCGCCCCGGATCCCCTGGCGCTCGCCGGGGCGCTCGGGGCGGAGCTGGCGCCGCTCGTCGAGCGCTGGCGCGCGGGCGGGTTCGCCGTCCTGCGCGAGGAGGTCGCGGCCCGCCTCGACACGCTCGGCCGACGCGTGTCGGTCGAGCTCGGGGGCGGGCGCACCCTCACGGGGGTCGCCGAGGCGCTGGGGGCCGACGGCCGGCTCGTCGTCCGGGACGGCGGGACCCTGCACGACGTGGCGGCTGGCGACGTCGCGCACCTCCGCGCGGGCTGACCGGCGGCCGTTTCCCTCAACTCCGCGCGCCGACCAGCGGGTTGACCACGCGCAGCCGGGGGAACCAGGTGAGGTCGCGATCGGCCGACCACGGCTCGGAGACCCCGTTTGCCAGGCAGAGTGCGGCGATGTGCGCGTCGTGGATGCGCGGGCCGACCACGCCCGGCGCGTCCGCCAGCAGGGCGGCGAGCACGTCGAGGTGGTCCGGCGTCTCGTGCAGGAAGGTCGTCGCGGGGAGCCGCCCGATCGCCTCGACCGCCGCCATGGCCTGCGCCGCTGTCGACGGTGGCTGATAGAGCCGTGGCCGCGTCACGACGGCGAGGAACTCGTGGACGCAGGGCCACGGGACGGCCCAGGGGGCGCTGCCCGACGCGAGCGCGTCGAGGGCCGCGAGCGCCTCGGCGTGGTGCGGGCCGTACCGTGATCGATTCCGTCCCCGACCGCACCTCGTGGCGGGACGCCCGTGACTAGGGTTTGGTCCGTGGCACAGGTTCGGGACGACGACGCGCGACCGAGCGCGCCCGTCCCCGACGAGCGCCCGACCCTCGCGCGGCAGACCGAGGTCCTGCTCGGGACGCTGCCGACGATGGACGCGTACGACGTCGCGCGCGAGGTCGGGACGAGCGCGGCGCGGGTGCTGCAGTTCTGGCGCGCGCTCGGCTTCGCCGGCGTGCCGGCGAGCTCCCGCGTCTTCGCCGGCTCCGACGTCGAGGCGCTGCGGGCCGCGCTCACCCTCGTCGAGAGGCTCGGCCTGTCCGACGACGCCCTGCGCACCCTCGTCCGCGGCGCCGCGCACTCCGCCGACCGGCTCGCCGTGTGGCAGCTCGAGGCACTCGTCGCCGATGCGGAGGAGCGCTTCGAGCTCGACGACGTGTCGGCCCGCCTCGTCGTCGTCGACACGATCGGCGACACGATCGAGCCGCTGGAGCTGCTCGTCACGCACGCGTGGCGACGCCACCTGCTCTCGCTGCTCGACCGCACCGAGCGCTCCGTCGCCCACCTCGGCAACCAGGCGACCGGTGACGAGCTGCCGCTGGAGCGCGCCATCGGGTTCTGCGACGTCGTCTCCTACACCTCGCGCACGCTCGACCTCGGTGCGTCGGACCTGGCCGAGCTCGTCGTGGCGTTCGAGGAGCGTGCGCGGGACGTCATCACCGAGGTCGGCGGTCGCGTCGTCAAGACCATGGGCGACGGCGTGCTGTTCGTCGCCGACGACCTCGCGACGGGGCTGCGCGCCGCGCTCGGGCTGTCGGAGACCTACCGCGAGGCGCCGGTCCCGCTCGAGGTGCACGGCGCGGTGACGTGGGGCCGGATCCTCCCGCGCAGCGGCGACGTGTTCGGGCCGTCGGTCAACCTCGCGGCGCGGCTGGCCGATCTCGCCGAGCCCGGGCAGCTCCTCACCGACGTCGCGACGTGGCAGCTCGTCGAGGGCTCGGCGCTCGTCGACCTGGTCGACGGCACGCTGCTCCCGCCCGCCGTCGCCGCCGGGATCGGGACGGTCGAGCCGGTGCTGCTGCGCCGCCGGGGGATCGCGGGGGCCTAGGCCGGGAAGCTGGCGCCGCTCGGACGGCGCCGGTCGCGGCTCCGTGCGTCCGCGTCGTGGCGGGGCGACCGACCCGCGCGCGTGGAGCGAACAGCGACGGACGACGCGCTGGCACGGTCGTGCCCGTTCAAGGAGAATCGGTGCTGTCGTGGGCGACGTGCCCCGGTAGCCCGAGGTGTCCCCTAGGAGAACCGATGAAGAACCTGCAGGTCTGGGTTGCCGTGGGCGGTCTCGTCCTGATCGGGGTCCTCAGCTTCGTCCTCGACTGGGAGTGGTGGGTGCTGGCGATCGTCGCGTTTCCCCTGATCCTCGTCGCGCTGTTGCTCGCCGCCAGGAGCGAGCGCCGGCGAGCGAGCATCGACTCTCGCCCGGTGCGGCGTCTCGGAGAGCGAAGGTCCTGAGCCGGGCCGCATCTATACCGAATCGATAACGGACCTTGCACCGGAACGGACCGCAGCGAGCCGTCTGGTTTACCATGCAGGTGTGACCAAGGTGCTGCTCGCTGAAGATGACCCCGCGATCGCCGAGCCGCTCGCGCGCGCCCTGGCCCGCGAAGGGTACGAGGTCTCCGTCCACGGGACCGGCCGCGGAGCGATCGACGACGCGCACACGGCCGACCTGTTCGTCCTCGACCTCGGGCTGCCGGACATGGACGGGCTCGACGTCGCGCGCTGGATCCGCTCGCAGGCGATGTCGACCCCGATCCTCGTGCTGACGGCGCGGGCCGACGAGGTCGACCTCGTCGTCGGGCTCGACGCCGGAGCCGACGACTACGTGACGAAGCCGTTCCGGCTCGCCGAGCTGCTCGCCCGTGTCCGGGCGCTGCTGCGCCGCGCGGGCGTCGAGGGCGAGGAGTCCGACGAGCTCGTCGCGCAGAACGTGCGGGTCGACGTGTCGGCGCACCGCGCGTTCCAGGGCGAGCGCGAGCTCCAGCTCACCGCGAAGGAGTTCGACCTCCTGCGGGTGCTCGTCCGCGACGCCGGCTCGGTCGTCTCGCGCGAGGCGCTCATGCGCGAGGTGTGGGCGTCCGACCCGACGGGCTCGACCAAGACCCTCGACATGCACGTCTCGTGGCTGCGCCGCAAGCTCGGCGACGACGCGGGCGCCCCCCGCTACATCTCGACGGTGCGCGGCATGGGCTTCCGCTTCGAGGCGACCCCCGCCTAGCGGCCGGGTCCTAGCGGCCGGGTGGTGCGGTGCAACGGAGGTTTCTCACCGCGACGATCGCCGCGGTGGTCGTCGCGGTGCTGCTCGTCGGCGTGCCCGCCGCGATCCTCTCGGCCCTGACGGTCCGCTCCGGCATCGAGGCGAGCCTCGAGGTGCGTGCCCAGCTCGTCGCCCGCCTCGTCGAGCGGCGCGTGGCCGTGCGCGACGTCGTGACGGAGGACCTCGTCGCCCCGCTCGTCTCGGAGGGCAACCAGCTCCCCATCCGCATCGAGGTGACGGAGCCGCGCGGCAACGTCGTGATCGTCGGGCCCGACATGCCCGAGGGGCGCACCGTCACCCGCGAGATCAACACGACCTCCGGCGCCAACGTCCTCGTCTCGATCAGCGGGGACGAGCTCGCGTGGCGGATGGCCCAGGCGATCCTGCTGGTCACGGGCATGTCCGTCGTCGCGATCTTCGTCGCCGTCGGGCTCGCCCGCTGGCAGGCCCGACGGCTCGCCGCGCCGCTGCTCCTGCTCGCGGCCTCGGCCGAGCAGCTCGGCTCCGGCCAGGTTCGGCCGCGGATGGCCGACACCGGCATCGAGGAGATCGACCTCGTGGCGGCCGAGCTCGGCCGCACCTCCGACCGGCTCGCCGCGCGGCTGGCGGCCGAGCGCCAGTTCTCCTCCGACGCCTCCCACCAGCTCCGCACGCCGCTCACCGCGCTGTCGATGCGGCTCGAGGAGATCCAGCTCCTCTCCGAGCAGGAGGACGTGCGCGAGGAGGCCCGGATCAGCCTCGAGCAGGTGGAGCGCCTCGTCGGCGTCGTCGACGACCTCCTGTCCCGCTCGCGCAAGGCAGCAGGCGGCACGACGGGGGTGGTGGCGCTCGCGGAGGTGTTCGCGCAGCAGGAGGAGGAGTGGGGGCCGAGCTACGGCAAGGCCGGCCGCTCGCTCGTGTTCTCCCCGGCCGGGTCGACGGCCGTCCTCGCGACGCCCGGCGCGCTGGCGCAGGTGCTCGCGACGCTGCTGGAGAACTCCCTCAAGTACGGCGACGGCACGACGCGGGTCTCCGTGCGACCGACGACCTCGCGCGAGTCCGTCGTCATCGAGGTGAGCGACGAGGGGGCTGGCGTCGCGCCGGAGCTGGCGCCGCGGATCTTCGAGCGGTCGGTGTCGGGCGGGAAGAGCACGGGGCTCGGCCTCGCGCTCGCGCGCGACCTCGTCGCGAGCGACGGCGGCAAGCTCGAGCTCGTCCAGGCCGTCCCGGCGGTCTTCCAGATCTTCCTCTCGGCCGCGCCCGGTGCGCTCGACCCGGCGCGTGTCCTTCCGCCCGGGGCGCTCGTGGCGGTCGGCCGCCGCCGGCGGCGTCCGTGAGCGTGGCGAACGGGTCGCGGACGACGCGACGGCAGCCGTGACGCGCCCGTAGTCTTGACCGCGATGTCGACGACAACCGATGCCGGCCCCGAGATCCCGCTCGAGCCGGTCGAGCCAGCGGGCTCCCCGCGGGCACCGCAGCGCCGGCGGCGCCGGATCGGGCTGCTGCTGCGCCAGGCGGTCATGTTCGGACTCGTCGGGGGCGCCGGCGTCGTCGTCAACATGGCGGTGGCGATCGGGCTCAACGCCCTCAACGGCGGGCCGGCGAACGCGCAGCAGATCCTGTTCCCGATCCCGGGGACGGACTTCAACGTCCGGTTCACCTCGCTCGTGTGGATCGTCGCGTTCCTCGTCGCGAACCTCTTCAACTTCCAGCTCAACCGGTCGTGGACGTTCCGCGAGATCGGACCGGACGCGCCGCTCGCCGGGGCGTGGTGGTCGGAGTTCTGGCGGTTCCTGCTCGTCGGCAGCGTCGCGGCGTTCGTCGGCCTGTTCATCAAGATCGCGCTGACGAACCCGTCCTCGCCGATCTACCTGCCCTCGCCCTGGTTCCACGAGGACATGGGGCTGCACTCGCGGGAGTACTGGGCGCAACTCATCACCATCGTCGTGACGATGCCGATCAACTTCCTCGTGAACAAGTTCTGGACGTTCCGCCGCGGGGGGCCGGCGGTGCCCTCGGCGTAGCCGCCGGGCGTCGGAGCGCTGCGCGTCGTTCTCACAGGAGATCGACAGGTTCCGCTGGGAACCGGTTCAGAGGTCGCTCCTAGCGTCCCGGTCATGACCCTTCTCCGACTACGGTCTCGCCGCCTCGTCGCGGTCGCGACCGTTCTCGTCCTGGTGGCCGGCGCCGGCGTGTGGTGGTTCACCAGCCGACCGGCGAGCGCCGCCGTCACCAGCCAGACCCTCACCGCCACGGCGTCGACGTCCACCGTCGAGCAGGCCGTCACGACGACGGGGACCCTCGCGCCGACCGTGAACGAGTCCGTCTCCTTCGCCGCGAGCGGCACCGTGACCGCCGTGCTCGTCGCGGAGGGTGACGTGGTGACGCAGGGGCAGGAGCTCGCCACCATCGACACGCTCCAGCTCGAGGCCGCCAGGACATCGGCGGCGTACGACCTCGCGGTCGCGCGGACCGCGCTCGAGGAGGCGAGCGACGCGGTGACGGACGGCGACGACTCCGACTCGGCCGCCGCGCTCGTCACCGCCCGGACCTCGGCGCTCGCCGTGGCGCAGTCCAGCTACGACGCCGCGGACGCGGCGATGGCCGACGCCACGCTCACCGCCCCCGTCGCCGGGCTCGTCACGAGCGTCGGTGTCGCGGTCGGCGACGTCGTGACGGCCGGCTCGGGCGCGTCGGGCGGCGGCTCCGGCGCGTCCGGCGGCCAGGGCGCGAGCTCGGCCATGACCGGCGCCGGGTCGTCGACGACGTCGAGCACGGGGGCGTTCAGCATCGTCGGCACCGACTCCTGGACCGTCAGCGCGACGATCGGCGAGGCCGACGTCGCCTCGCTGAGCGAGGGCGACCAGGTGGAGATGACCGCCGACGCCGTGTCGGGCACCGTCTTCGGCATCGTGTCCGAGATCGGCCGGCTGCCGAGCGCGTCGTCGACGTCGGTCACCTACCCCGTGATGATCACCGTGACGGGCGACCCCGACGGGCTCGTCGACGGCCTCTCGCTCACCACGCGGATCATCTACTCCCGGCGCACCGACGTCCTCACCCTCCCGACAGCGGCCGTCACCCGGGCCGAGGACGGGACGACGACGGTAGACGTCGTCACCCAGACCGACGACGACGGCGCGGCGACCGCGACCGAGACCCGCACGGTCGAGCTGGGAGAGACCTCGGGGTCGAACGTCGAGATCCTGTCCGGTGTCACCGAGGGCGACGTCGTCCAGTACACGGTTGCGATCGCGACCCAGGACGACTCGGGCGGCCAGAACGGGCAGGGCGGCCAGGGCGGCGACTCCCAGCTCCCCGAGGGCTTCCCGGACGGCGGCCAGATGCCCGACTTCGGCGGCGAGATGCCGGACTTCAGCGGCGGCATGCCGGGAGGACGAGGATGAGCGTCCCGGTCATCGAGCTGGCGGGCGGGCGGAAGACCTACACGACCGGCGACATCTCGTTCGAGGCGCTGCGCGGGGTGAGCCTGCGCATCGAGCAGGGCGAGTACGTCGCGATCATGGGGCCGTCCGGGTCCGGGAAGTCCACGCTCATGCACGTCCTCGGCTGCCTCGACGTGCTCACGTCGGGCACCTACCGCCTGGCTGGGAACGACGTCGCGGACCTCGACGAGGAGGAGCTCGCGCGGGTGCGCAACCTCGAGGTCGGCTTCGTCTTCCAGCAGTTCCACCTGCTGCCGTCGCTCACCGCGAAGCAGAACGTCTCGCTGCCGCTGACCTACCGCGACGGCGAGCACGGCCTCGGCCGGACCGGCCGGGACGCGGCGGCCGAGGCGGCGCTCGACCGGGTCGGGCTGGGCGACCGGGCCCGCAACCGGCCCGGTCAGCTCTCCGGCGGGCAGCAACAGCGGGTCGCCGTGGCCAGGGCTCTCGTGGGCGACCCCGCGCTCATCCTGGCCGACGAGCCGACGGGGAACCTCGACTCGGTCTCGACCGACGACGTACTCGCGCTGTTCGACGAGCTGCACGAGCAGGGACGCACCGTCGTCCTCATCACGCACGAGGACGAGGTCGCCGCGCGCGCCCGGCGCGTCATCCGCATCCGCGACGGGCTGATCGCGCACGACGAGGCGGTCGGGGCGACGGGCGGCCGCGCCGTCGGCGCCGCTGGCGGCCGGGCGGGACGGGTCGCGCGATGACCTGGATCGAGACGCTCCTGACCGGCTGGGCGTCCCTGCGCACCCACGCGATGCGCTCGCTGCTCACCACGCTCGGCATCCTCATCGGGATCGCCGCCGTCATCCTCTCGGTCGGCCTCGGGCTCGGCACGCAGAAGGACGTCTCCGCCGAGATCAGCTCGCTCGGCTCGAACCTCCTCATCATCACGCCAGGTTCCTCGACGGACTCCAGCGGCATCCGCGGCGGGTTCGGGTCGGCCGCGACGCTCACGACCGCCGACGTCGACGCGCTCGCCGACCCCGTTGCCGTCCCGGACGCCGGCGGTGTCGCGGCCGAGCGGTCGACGTCACTGTCGGTGGCGGCCGGCAGCACGAACTGGACGACGACCGTGACCGGTGTGACGGGGGACTGGCTCGACGTCCGCTCGCGCAGCCTGCTGTCCGGGGAGCTCGTCGAGCCCGACTCGGTCGACCAGGTCGTGCTCGGGACCGAGGCCGCCACCGAGCTGTTCGGGTCGACGAACGCCGTCGGCCGCTCGGTGACCATCTCCGGTGCGAGCTACACGGTCGTGGGCGTGCTCGCCCCGGCCGGCTCCTCCTCGGAGACGAACCTGGACGACCTCGCGGTGGTGCCCCTCGCCGTCCTCGGGCGCGACCTCGTCGGCAGCGACCCGTCGTCGGTCTCGACGATCTACCTCAAGGCCACCGACACGGCGACGATCTCGGCCGCCTACCAGCAGGCCCAGACCCTCCTGCTCAACCTGCACGGCATCACGTCGAGCGCCTCCGCCGACTTCTCGATCTCCTCGCAGGACGCCCTCGTGGCCACCGCGACGAGCGTCTACCGCACCCTGACGATCCTGCTGACGGGCATCGCGACGCTCTCCCTGCTGGTCGGCGGGATCGGCGTCATGAACATCATGCTCGTCTCGGTCACGGAGCGGACCAGGGAGATCGGACTGCGCAAGGCCCTCGGCGCCCCGCCGCGGGTGATCCGGCGCCAGTTCCTCACCGAGGCCTCGATCCTCGGCCTCGCCGGCGGGGTGCTCGGGGTCGGGCTCGGCCTCGTCGCCGCCCTCGTGCTGCCGGGGATCCTCGAGACCTCGGTCGTCGTCTCCTGGGCGGCCGTTGCCGGGTCGATCGTCGTGGCCGTCGGCATCGGGATCGTGTTCGGGGTCTACCCGGCTGCCCGCGCCGCCCGCCTCGCCCCCATCGACGCGCTCCGCAGCGAGTAGCCGATGCCTGTTCCCGCGCCGACCGCGTCGGCCCAGCTCCCGCTGCGCTCTCCTCGAAAGGACCCGTCATGACCACACCCCGCCCCCGACTGCCCCGGCACACCCGCGGGCTGTCGCTCGCGCTGACCGCGATGGGAGCCGCCGTCCTCGTCGCCTCCTGCTCCACCGCGTCGACCGGCTCGGGCGACCTGTCCCCGGCGGCCTCGCCGTCCGCGACGTCGTCCGCGTCCTCGGGGTCCTCGCCCTCCGACGGCTCGACGCCCGACGGCGCCGGCGCGGGCGGGCCGGACGGCTTCGGCGAGGGGATGGCGCGTCCCGGCATCACCGGCGAGATCGTCTACCTCTCCGGCGAGACGGCGCAGGTGCAGGGCACCGACTCCCAGACCGCCGTGACGTTCGGCGCCGAGACGGCGGTGACGCTGACTCGGTCGGGCACGCTGGACGACGTCGCTGTCGGGTCGTGCGTCGTCGGACTCGTGAGCGACGACGTCGCGTCGTCGCTCACCGTCTCCGAGCCGGTCGACGGCGAGTGCACCGGCGGGTTCGGCGGCTCCGGCGACGGTGGGTTCGGCGGCGGCATGCCGGACGGTGGCGCACCCGGCGAACAGGGCGGCCAGCGACCGACGGACCTGCCGAGCGACCTCCCGTCGGACGTCCCGTCCGATCTGCCCAGCGACTTCCCGTCTGACCTGGCGGGAGAGGTGGCCGGCGGGGGCTTCCCGGGCGGGACGGCGACCGTCGGCACCGTGACCGGCGTCGACGGCGGCGTCGTCACGGTCGAGACCGACGACGGCAGCGTCGCGCTCACGACGTCGGACGACACCACCGTCGACGTCACCCTCGACGGCACGACGTCGGACGTCGCGGTCGGCCTGTGCGTGACCGCGCGCGGCGAGGCCGACTCCTCGGGCACCGTCGCGGCGACGTCGCTCGCGCTGAGCGTGAAGGGCGACGAGGGCTGCAGCACCGGGTTCGGCGGGGGTGGCTCCGGCGGCAGCTTCCCGGGTGGTGGCGGTCCGGGCGGTGCGCCAGGAGATCGGGCCGGACGGAGCGGTGCGGGAGGCGAGAGCAATGGCTGAGCCGGAGCACGACGCGGCGGCAGACCACGAGACGGCTGTCGACCGGGCGGCCACGGACCAGTCGGAGGCCCGGCGCCCGGGGGAGCGGTCGAGTCGCCGCCGCGGGCGCTCGCGGGTGCGACGCACGGTGATCGTCACCGCGGTGACCGTCGTCGCGCTCGGCCTCGCGGGTGGTGGCGTCGCACTGGCCTCCGGCGGTGGCGAGCGCTACCGCGTCGCCGAGGTCGGCACGGGCGACGTCAGTCAGACGGTCGCGGCGGACGGCACGCTCACGTCGCTGACCCGCGCCGACGTCTCGTTCTCGACCGCGGGGACGGTGGCGAGCGTCGACGTCGCGGTCGGGGACGTCGTCACCGCCGGTCAGCAGCTCGCGACCCTCGACGCAGACGAGCTCGCGGATGCCGTCGCCGACGCCGAGGACGCGCTGGCCTCGGCGGAGGAGACGCTGGCGTCCGACCTCGAGGCGCAGGCGGAGGGGACGACCGTGTCCTCGATCGCGTCCTCGGGTGGTTCCGGCGGCGGTTCCGGCGGCGGGGCGTTCTCGGCCACGAGGTTCGTGGCGGCGGCGGTGACGTTCGTGGCGAACGTCGTCGGCGCGCTCGCGGGCGATGGCGACGACACGGACGCGGCATGGGACGGGGTGGACGCTGCGCGCGAGGCGGTGCGGGTCGCCCAGCAGGACCTCCTCGACGCCTACGCCGCGATGAACGACGCGCTCGTGGCTGCGTCCGCCTCGAGCGACGGGTCGTCGAGCACGTGCGCTCCGTTCCTCGAGGCGACCTGGGACGAGGCCGCCGATCCGGCGGCGCAGCTCGCGGCGTTGCAGCAGTCGCTGCGGAACTGCCAGGACGCGCTCGGGCTCTCGCTGGCCGACCAGGCCGCCGTGGCCGGCGCCCAGTCGGGCCTCGTCGCGACGGCCCAGGCGCTCGACGCGGCGGTGAGCGGGCTCGACGAGGCCATCGCGGCCGCGCGGGCGACCGGTGGGTCGACCGAGCCGACCCCCGGACCCACCCCGGAGCCGACGCCCGACCCGTCCCCGACGGAGCAGCCGCCGGGCGGAGGGGACCTCCCGGGCAGTGGCGACGAGGGCGGTGGGACCGGCCTGCCCGACGCGGGAGGCGACGTGGGCGGCGCGGGAGGCACCGCTGGCGGCGCGGGCATGGCGTCGGGCGGGAGCACGGCCACGGACGGTGCCGCGGGCGCCGGAGCGGCGGGTGCCGGAGCGGTGGGCAGCGGGACGACGGGCGTCAGCGTGACGGCGCAGCGGATCCTCGCGGACCAGGCCGCCGTCGACGTCGCGGCGGCGGACCTGGCGATCGCGCGGGCCGCTCAGGCGGCCGGCTGTCTCACCGCCCCGATCGCGGGCACGGTGGCCCAGGTCGCGCTGGCCGTTGGCGACGAGGTCGAGGCCGGCTCGACGACCGCCGTGGTGACCGTGCTCGGGGAGGACGGCTACGTCGTGACGGCGACGATGGACCTCGCCGACGTCCAGGTGCTCGCCGTCGGCCAGCCCGCGAGCGGCTCGGTCGGCGGCAGCGAGGCCGTCGTGACCGGTGCGGTGTCGAGCATCGGCCTGACCAACGTGTCGAGCACGACGACACCGCGGTTCGACGTGACGATCGCGGTCGACGACCCGACCAGCGGGCTGCTGGAGGGTGCCTCGGCGAGCCTGACCGTGGCCGTCGCCGAGCGCTCGGCGGTGACGATCGTCCCGACGTCGGCGGTCCACGTCGAGGGCGGGTCGGCGACGGTCACGGTGCTGGACGGCGGCGAGACGACGTCCGTCCCGGTCACGCTCGGCGCGATCGGGCCGTCCGTCACGGAGATCGTCGAGGGGCTCGAGGCCGGTCAGCAGGTCGTCCTGGCCGACCTCACGATGGAGATCGGCGGAGAGGAGGAGTCCTCCGGCGGGCTGAGCGGCCTGGCGGGCTCCTCCGGCGGGGCCGGCGGCCCGGACTTCACGGGTAGCGTCCCGGGCGGCGGGGGCTTCCCCGGAGGCGGCGGCGGGTTCCCCGGCGCCGGCTGAGGCCGGACGTCGGGCCCGGCGCGTCGTCAGCCGGCGGAGAACCCCGTCGTCTGCCTGCGGGAGGCGCGCAGCGAGGCGCCCTTGGCGTGGGCGACGCGGCCCAGCTCGGCCTGGAACTCCTCCATCCGCCCGCGCAGCCGCGCGGCCTCGTCGCCCGCCCCGGACGCGAGGATCCGGGCGGCCAGCAGCCCGGCGTTGCGCGCCCCGCCGATCGAGACGGTCGCGACGGGCACGCCGGCGGGCATCTGCACGATCGACAGGAGCGAGTCCATCCCGTCGAGGTAGCGCAGCGGGACGGGCACCCCGATGACGGGCAGCGGCGTGACCGACGCGAGCATGCCGGGCAGGTGGGCCGCGCCGCCGGCCCCGGCGATGATGACCCGCAGGCCGCGCGCGGCGGCACCGCGCCCGTACTCGATCATCTCGGTCGGCATGCGGTGGGCCGAGACGACGTCGACCTCGACGGGCACCCCGAACTCGGCGAGCACGTCGGCGGCGGCCTCCATGGTGGGCCAGTCGGAGTCCGACCCCATGACGATCCCGACCAGCGGGGCGGTGTTCTCGGACGGTGCGCTCATGACTCGGCCTTCCCGGAGAGGATCTCGATCGCGCGTGCCGCCTGCGCGCGCAGGACGTCCAGGTCGTCCCCGACGACGGTGACGTGACCGAGCTTGCGCCCGGGCCGCACCTCCTTGCCGTACAGGTGGACCTTGGCGGCGGGCAGCTCGGCGAGCAGCGTCGCGTAGGACGACGACGGCTCGGCCAGCTCGGACCCCAGAAGGTTCGCCATGACTGCCCACGGCGCCCGCTGGGCGGTCTCGCCAAGGGGCAGGTCGAGCACGGCCCGCAGGTGCTGCTCGAACTGCGAGGTCACGTGGGCGTCGATCGTGACGTGGCCCGAGTTGTGCGGGCGCATGGCGAGCTCGTTGACGAGCAGGCGATCGGGCTCGCCCTCGGACTCGACGAGGAACATCTCGACCGCCAGCACGCCGGTGACGCCGAGCCCCTCCGCGACGAGCCGCGCGATCCCCTCGGCCTGGCGCGCGGTGGTGGGGTTGAGGTCCGGCGCGGGGGACAGGACCTCGGCGCACACGCCCCCGCGCTGGATGGTCTCCACGACGGGCCACGTGCGCAGCTCGCCGCTCGGACGCCGCGCGACGAGGGCCGCGAGCTCGCGCGTGAAGGGCACGCGCTCCTCGAGGAGCAGGGGGTGGTCGGCGTCGAGCTCGAACGGGAGCCCCGCGCCGCCCGCCGGACCGCCCGCCGAGACCTCCGCGCGCTCGACGAGCGCGACGCCCTTGCCGTCGTAGCCACCCCGCGGCGTCTTGACGACGACGGGCCAGCCGACCTCGTCGCCGAACTCCGCGACGTCGCTCGCCGAGTGCGCGACCCGCCACCGGGGGCACGGCACGCCCAGCTCGGTGAGCCGCCGACGCATGACGATCTTGTCCTGCGCGTGGACGAGCGCCTCCGGCCCGGGCTCGACCGGGTGACCGTCGGCGCGCAGCTCCGCGAGGGCAGCGTTCGGCACGTGCTCGTGCTCGAAGGTGAGGACGTCGGCCTCGTGCGCCAGCGCCGTCAGGGCCGCGACGTCGTCGGCCCGCCCGACGCGCGCGGCGGGGACGACCTGCGCGGTCGAGGAGGTGGGCGACTCGACGAGCGCGACGAGCCGGACCTGGAGTCCGATCGCCGCCTGCTGCATCATCCGGGCGAGCTGACCGCCGCCGACGACGGCGACCGTGGGCTGGGGCATCCCACGAGCCTACCGAGCGGTGGTTAGGGTCGTTGTCATGTACAGACTCGACCCAGCCGTTCAGAGCTACGCGTGGGGTTCCTCGACCGCGATCCCGGAGTTCGCGGGATGGCCCGCGACGGGCGAGCCGCTGGCCGAGCTCTGGTACGGCGGACACCGGCGTGGATCGGCGCGACTTGCCGACGGATCGGATCGCACGCTGCGCGAGGTGCTGGCCGCCGATCCAGTCGGTCTGATCGGTGACGACGTGATAGCCCGTCTCGGGCCTGAGCTTCCGTTCCTGCTCAAGCTCATCGCTCCCGCGTCGCCCCTCTCGCTCCAGGTTCACCCCACGGCGGCCCAGGCCGCGCTCGGGTTCGTGCGGGAGGAGCGGGCGGGTCTGGAGCTCGACTCACCGGACCGGACGTACCGCGACACCAACCACAAGCCGGAGATGGTCTACGCGCTGAGCGAGTTCGAGGCTGTGAGCGGCTTCCGGACGGCGCGCCGGGCGCTGGAGCTGCTGTCCGGGCTGGGCACGCCGCTGGTGGACAAGACGATCGAGCGGATCCGGCACGGCTCCTCCGCGCAGGGCATGCGCGCGGCCTTCGAGTACGTCCTTCTGGGCGCACGCGATCGGGACGTCGACGTGCTGGAGGTGACCGGACGGATCGCGGCCCGGCTCAGTGCCGGGAGCAGCCCGTCGGAGCACTCCGACCGCGTCGCGCTCCGGCTGGCGGAGGAGTTTCCGGGCGACCGGGGCATCCTGGCGTCGCTGCTGCTGAACCCGATCACGCTGCACCCCGGCGAAGTGATGTTCGTCCCAGCGGGGTGCGTGCACGCCTACCTCTCGGGCCTCGCGGTCGAGATCATGGCGAGTTCCGACAACGTCGTCCGTGCAGGCCTGACCCGCAAGCACATCGATGCCAGGGCGCTCCTCGACATCGTCGACGTGCGCCCGGCTCCCCCGATGCGTGTCGCCGCCGAACGGCTCGGTCGGCACACGTCGGTGTTCTACGCGCCCGTCGAGGACTTCGAGCTGGCCGTCGTCGAACCGGCGGACCAGCGGATTCCGGTTGGGGGCGCCGGACCGCGCATCGTGCTGGGGATCGGGGGTACCGTCGAGCTCACCGGTGCAGACGGCGTCACGGCGCTCGGACCAGGGGAGGCCGCATTCCTCGCGGATGGCGAACCCGTCGAGGTGGCCGGAACCGGGCGCCTGGTGCGGGCCTCGGTGCCCTGACCGGGGCTACGCGTTCGTCAAGGAGGCGAGCGTCTCGGCGAACGTCGGTGCCGCCGCGTCCTTGGCCGAGATCTGCGCGCGATCGTCGATGTCGATCTCGATCGGCCACGTGATTCCGAGGGCCGGGTCCAGCGGGTTGACCGCGCACCCGGGCATCCCGGGACGCCACTCGGTGTCGAAGCAGTACAGATACTGGCTCACCCCGTCGCTCGTGGACTGAAAGCCGTTGAGGACGCCCCGCGGCACCAGGACCTGGACCCCGACCTCGATCGGGACGGTCACGACGGCGCCGACTGTCGGTGAGCCGGGCCGGGCATCGACGTAGGCGCCGAACACGCTTCCCTTGACCACCGAGACGAACTTCGTCATCGCCTCGCCGTGCAGTCCTCGGACGGCACCGCGCGAGGTTTCGGTGAGGTTGAGCTGCTCCCAAGGCCCGTCGGTCAAACCCGCGTCGCGCATGGCGGACGCTCGGAAGAACTCCCGGACGGTGCCGCGCTCGTCGTGGATCTGCTTCATGCGGACGACGTAGAGACCGTCGATCGCGCTGGCCTCGGTCGTGAACTCGTCGATGCGAACCATGGGTCCACCGTACCGGTGTGGCGCTATCCGTCGGCCTCCTGCTGGGCCTGGCTCGGCAGCGTTCCGTCCACGACCTGCTGCCAGAAGACGGGTGCGGCGGCCTCGTCCAGCAGGATCGTCGAACCCAGGTCTCCGGGGCGGTAGTCGTAGTTCGCGATCGGAGGGGCCCCGCGGTAACCGCCGGCACCAGTGGCCGCTCGGAAAGCGAGCGCCATCCGTCCGAGGTCGAGGATGCCGGTTCCGGGATCGGTGGCGAGACGGTCCGTCGCCACCCGAGCGAGCTCCACCTGACGTCCAGGAAGCAGGAGCCCCGGTCCCTTGAGCTTTGCGAGAACCGCCTGGATCACCTGTTGCTGACGCTGTCCCCGGCCGATGTCGCCGGTGGGGTCCGACTTGCGCATCCGGGCGAACGCGAGTGCCTCCTGGCCGGTCACGTCATGGCATCCGGGCGTCCAGATCATGCCGGAGTCGGCGTCGTTCACCTCTGCGTCCCAGCACAGGTTGACTCCCCCAACCGCATCGACGACGTCGACGACCCCACCCATGCCGACCTCGACGTAGTGGTCGATGGTGATGCCGGTGAGGCCCTCGACGGTCTGGACGAGGAGCTGCGGCCCGCCGTACGCATAGGCGGCATTCAGCTTGCCAGGGCCATGACCGGGGATCTCGACGTACGTGTCGCGGGGCAGTGAGACGAGGGATGGCACCCCAGAGGACGGCGAGGTGAGCAGCATGATCGTGTCGGTGCGCTGGCCCGTAGTGGTCGTGTCCTCGATCGCGCCGTCGCCTCGTGAGTCGGAGCCGGCGATGAGGTAGGTCGTTCCCGGCGTCGCGGGGGCGCCGGAGAGCGCCTCGACGTGCTCGAGCCGTCCGTCGGCCCAGACGACGAGACCGATGGGCCAGCCAAGGAGAAGGATCAGGACGACGACGAGCCCCAGGACGATCCGACGGCGGCGGTAGGTGGCCCGCGAGGGCCGGGAGCCGGAGCGAGGATCCTGAGCTGTGGGTGCGCGAGAGGCTTGGGGTCTGTCGGGACGCGGAGCTGGTTCGGCGGTTCGCGACCTTGGCACGGCCCGCGTCGCCCCGACCGCTGGGTCTGTGCGCGAGGCAGCGCTCGGCCGGCTGGCCCGAACGGGAATGGGCCTGGCGGCCCCGTCCGGCACTGCCGAAGGGGGAGGAGTCGACGGATGTCCGGACGAGCTCGGCGGTCGAGGACGAGGAGTACGGGCCGGTGTCGCGCGACCGGGCGAGGCGGAAGCCGCCTGGCCCGGCCCCGCGGCGCGGCTCGGCGAGGATCCGCCGGATGTCGTCGGGCGGATCTGCCGCCCCGTCCCAGGCTCGAAGGACGGCGGGAGCTCCTCGTCCGCCACGTTCAGCGTCCGAGCTGCGCGTACTTCGCCTCGGTCGCGTCCTTCTGCGGACGCCACCAGTCCTCGTTCGCCCGGTACCACGCCACCGTCGCCGCGAGGCCCTCATGGAAGTTCCGGTACCGCGGCTGCCAGCCGAGCTCCTCCCGGAGCCGGGTTGCGTCGATCGCGTACCTCAGGTCATGTCCAGGCCGGTCCGAGACGTGATCGTATGCATCGCGCGGGAGTCCCATGATCTCGAGGATCGCCTCGACGACGTCCTTGTTGTTCGTCTCGCCGTCGGCACCGATGAGGTAGGTCTCGCCGATCCGCCCGTCCTCGATGATGCGCCACACGGCGGAGTTGTGGTCCTCGACATGGATCCAGTCGCGGACGTTCTCGCCGGTGCCGTACAGCTTGGGACGCACGCCGTCGAGCACGTTCGTGATCTGACGCGGGATGAACTTCTCGACGTGCTGGAAAGGTCCGTAGTTGTTGGAGCAGTTCGAGATGGTCGCCTCGACCCCGAAGCTGCGCACCCATGCCCGCACCAGCAGGTCCGAGGAGGCCTTGGTCGAGGAGTACGGGCTCGACGGGTTGTACGGAGTCTCGGGAGTGAACTTCGCTGGATCGTCCAGCTCTAGGTCGCCGTAGACCTCGTCCGTCGAGACGTGGTGGTAGCGCACCCCGTGCCGCCGGACGGCCTCGAGCAGCTGGTAGGTGCCGATGACGTTGGTCTGCAGGAACGGCCACGGGTCGTGCAGGGAGTTGTCGTTGTGGGACTCGGCTGCGAAGTGGACGACGACGTCTGCCTTCGACACCAGCTCGTCGACCAGGTCGGCATCAGCGATGTCGCCCTTGACGAACGTCACGGCCTCGGCGATCGATGCCAGACTCTCTTCGTTCCCCGCATAGGTGAGGGCATCGAGGACGGTGACCTGGACCCCGGGGTGGTCCCGGACCGTCTGATGGACGAAGTTGGCGCCGATGAAGCCGGCGCCACCGGTGACGAGCATGCGCATGAGGTCCTCCAGATGGTTCGTTGCGGAGTCAGCGTAACGACATCGACGACATGGGGGCGGGGTGAAACGCCCGCATCACGACGATGTGTGACGTTCGGCGTTCCGGGAGGCGCGTCGGCGCCATCGCCGGCGTTCGGCGAGATCGCGGGGCAGGGAGCTGACGGCGCCGGCCATCCCTCGCCAGCGAGCCGTCGCCGCCGGCGTTCTGCGGATGCTCGCGAGCACGGCTCCGGCTCCGGCGCGTGCCCATGCACCAACGACCCCGGACCACGGAAGGTACCGCAGTGCGACCCTGAGCGAGTTGCGGGTGTTGTAGAGGCGGAACGTGGGTGACTCGGTACCCGTCGAGGCGGCGTGCCGGTGGTGCGCGCGCGCCTCGGGTGCCCAGACCACTCCCCAGCCGGTCGCCCTCAGCCGCCACGACAGGTCCGTGTCCTCGTAGTAGAGGAACAGCCCGGCGTCGAATCCACCGGCCTCGCGCAGCGCGGTCGTGCGCAGCAGCGCGGCACCGCCGCAGAAGCCGAACACCTCCGGGGGTGAGCTGACGTCGGCGAGCGGACGCAGCCAGTCGCGGTCGCTGCCGCGTCCCCATCGGTCCACGACGTTGCCGGTCGAGTTCACGAGCGTGATCCCGGCAGGATCCTGAATCGCCCACACGCCCGCACCGTCCGTGAGAGCACCGGGTGCGGGGGTGTGCTGGAGACGATAGCGACCGCTCAGCAGCACGGTCGCGGTCACGGCACCGGTCGTCTGGTCGGCGGCTGCGAGCAACCGCCTCAATGCGTCGGGCTGCAGCTCGGCGTCGTCGTTGAGCAGCAGCAGCCAGTCGACCCCGACGGGCACGGTGGCCGCCGCGACGCCGCCGGCGAACCCGAGGTTCTGGTCCAGTCTCTTGACGCGGATACGGGAACCGTAGGCTGCGAGGATCTCCGCGGTTCCGTCGTCGGAGGCATTGTCAACGACGAGCACGTCGAGCCGGGTACCAGAGGGAAGGCCCTGGGCGAGCAGCGAGTCGACGCACCCGGAGATCGTGCGGCGGCCGCGCCAGGTGACGACGACGGCAAGAACGGTGTCCCCGGCGTGTTGTTCCTTGGGATCGCTCACGGTCCCGCGCGTCGCACCGGAACCGAGATCACGCCCAGGAGCATGCTCGACATCACGGTCTGTCCCCCGAGCATCATGAGCAGCGCCGCGGGAACGGCCAGTCGTGCGGTGTCGCCGAGATCCTGCGGACCGAAGCCGGACGACGCCCAGGAGATGAACTGGATGAGCGCGATGACGAGTCCGAGCAGGAAGAGGATCACCCCGGTGAGAGCCCCCGACTCAAGGGAAACCCGGGCTGCCAGTCGCTCGAAACGTACCGATCGCGGGATCCAGAATCCCTCGTGCTTGGCGTACAGCTTGGTGAGGAGCGCGAAGAGCAGGGACTGGTATCCGAGCACGGTGAGCCCCGACAGGTAGATCTGGGTCGAGACGTCGACGCCCACCGGCCCCACCTGGAGCGGCGAGATCGCGAGCACGGCGCTTCCGACGAGACCGATGACGAACGCGACCGCTCCGGGGTAGAAGAAGAGCCAGCGCGGTGAGAACAGCAGAAGGAAGCGGAGGTGGCGCCAGCCGTCACGCCAGCTGCGCAGGTGGGGCGGGCGCGAACGGCCGTCCTTCTTGAGGGTCGTGGGAACCTCGCTGATGCGCAGCCCCGAGAGCGTCGACTTGACCACGACCTCGCTGGCGAACTCCATTCCGGTGGTGATGAGGCCGATACGGAGGATCGCGTCGCGTCGAAAGCCCCGCAGCCCACAGTGGAAGTCCCGTATCTGGGACGGGAAGAACATCCGACCGATGAAGGACAGCACGGGGTTGCCGAGGTAGCGGTGCAGTGGCGGCATGGCGCCGGGTTCGATGCCACCTCGGAACCGGTTGCCCATCACGAGGTCGTCGCCGGCGCGCAGTCGCTCGACGAAGGGGTCGAGGTTCGAGAAGTCGTAGCTGTCGTCGGCGTCGCCCATGATGACGAACTCTCCGCGCGCCGCCTTGATGCCGCCCATGAGTGCGGCGCCATACCCCTTCTCGGGCACGTCGACCACTCGCGCGCCCAACCGCCGGGCGATCTCCTGGGAACCGTCCGTCGAGCCGTTGTCGGCGATGACCACCTCACCGACCACACCGGAGCGCTTGAGATAGCCCTGGGCCTTCCGGATACAGGTCTCGAGGGTCTCGGCCTCGTCGAGGCACGGCATCACGATGGAGAGCTCGATGGTCTCGGAGGAGGGAGCCGGGGGTTGGTTCGGGGTTATCGCAGTGGTGTCGGACATCGCTCTCTCGTTCGTCGGCGCGCGGGGCTATCCCTGTGAATCAGCCCAGCGTAGGGGTCGGCGCCGCGCCTTCACCACGTCGCCACGCGAGCACGAGGTGCATACCGGCGCTCAACGCCGTTCCGACCGCTAGACCCGTCGCTGCCGCGTAGCCGGCTTCGAGCGTGCGAGAGGTGACGACCATCGTCGCGACCCCGACGACAGCGCTCGCCACCATGAGCATCGCCGACTGGTGGGCGCGCCCGGTGACGAGCAGGACCGTCGATGCGACGGTGGCGATCGAGAACAGCAGCACTCCGACCAGGAGTGCGAGCACGTATCCGACCGCACCGTCGTAGCGTGAGGTGTAGACGACCCGGATGGCCAGCGGCGTGAGCAGTGCGACGGCCGCGAAGGCCACCGTCAGCAGCGCGGACACCGCCAGGAGCGTTCTCCGTGTGCGACCGACGGCCTCGGCCGGATCCATTTGGTACCACTGCGTGAGACGCGGGATGAGGACCTGGCTCACCGCCTGGGCCAGCATGGAAGCGGGTGTTGCTATGGCGATCGCCGCGGCGAACTCCCCGGCCGCCATGGCGGTCGCCGACGCGTAGGTGAAGACCATCGTGAACTGGATCAGCCCGTTGGAGGCGAGGAGGGCGACCGAGTTCCACGCTACCGTCCCTGTCGCCTGTCGCCCCGGGTGCTCGGCGGTGCGGCCGTCCTGGCGACGCGCGCTCAGGAAGCCCGCGACCGCGAATGCCGCGTAGCCGACGCTGAGTGGAAGGAGGGCGACGGACGGAGTGTCGGTGACGACGACGAGCGCGACGATCGTGAGGCTCGCTCCGGTCGCGATCAGGTCCCAGAGCGCGGCGGCGGAGACCTGGCCGAGGCCCATCCGTATGCCGCGCACCATGATGTAGGCCGACCAGGTACAGGTCAGGAGAAGGAACTGGGCGGTATCGGCGAGCGACGCGTCCAGGCCCAGCATCGCGATCAGCGCGAACCCCGAGCCGATGGGCAGCAGTGAGAGCCAAAAGCTGCGCCACAGCCCGCTCAGCGTTCCCGACGTCGGACGGCCGTTCGCTCGGTCGGCGGCGAGCAGCGAGCCCGCGACGTTGCCCAGCGCGGTCGGCCACAGCAGCGAGGCGATGATCGCCAGCGACAGGAGCGTGTTGACCGTGCCGAAGCGATCAGGCCCGAAGACGCGGGCGACGATGGTCGTGTACCCGAATCGCCCCAGCCCCTGGATCAGAAGACCGCCCGTCGACAGCGCGGCGTCGCGGATGAGGGAGGATGGGGGCACCCGCGCATCGTAGCTCCGCGCGGCTCACGACCCCGAGCGGGCAGCTCGTCCGGCGCGGCGGTCGCGCACGTGGACCGAGGAGGATCCCTGGCAATGCACGACGTGATGCTGCCCTTCTACGGGCGGGTGGATCACCTTCGTCAGGCGGTGGCGAGCGTGCTCGCCCAGACGGACGTCGACTGGCGGCTGGTGGTGGTCGACGACCACTACCCGGACGAGAGTGCCTACGAGTGGCTGGCCTCTCTCTCGGATCCGCGTATCGAGGTGTACCGACGTGAGAGCAACCAGGGCATCAATGCCAGCTTCGCCGAGTGCGTCGAGCGGTCGCGCGCGGACTGGGTCACGATCTTCGGTTGCGACGACCTCATGGAACCCGGGTACCTCGCGGGCGTACGACGGTTGGCGCAGACATGGCCCGACGCCACGATGATTCATCCGTCGACCAGGATCATCGATGCCGACGGACGGCCCGTGCGCACGCTGGTGGACTGGGCAAAGGCTCGGTATCGGCCCTCGGGCGACGGGGTGCACCTCCTGCGCGGCGAGAAGCTCGCCACATCCGTGACACGGGGGAACTGGATGAACTTCCCGGCCGTCGCCTGGCGAGGTGAGCAGCTGCGTGCGACCGGCTTCCGGCCCGGGCTCAACGTGGTGCAGGATCTCGCGCTGGTCCTCGACCTGGCCGAGGCGGGTGGTGTCCTCGTGGTGGAGAACGGCGAGCCCACCTTCTCCTACCGGCGTCACGCAGGTTCGGTCTCCTCGTGGCGGGCGGTGGACGGCAGCCGGTTCGAGGAGGAGCGGGCATTCTTCCGCGAGAGCGCCGCTCGGTTCCGTGACCTGGGGTGGTCGCGCGCGGAGCGTGCGGCTCGGTGGCACGTCTCGAGCCGGATCAACGCCATCACGCAGCTTCCTCGGGCGCTGCGAGCCGGTGATCGCGCCGGGGTCAGCGCGTTGACGCGGCACGCGGTTGCGCTCAGTCCGCGGGGGTGACCTCCCAGATCGTCAGCGATCCGCTCGCCACCTCGAACGACTCCACCTGCTGCAGGCAGCGCTGATCGAGCCCGGCCGCAGCAGGCGAGGAGTCGGAGAGCACATAGGTGACGTTCTCCTGGGCGAACGCGGAGCAGCCGTCGAACGTCACGAGGATCTGGTCCGGAGCCGGGTTGCTCACCACAGGATCACCAGGTCCCGGAGTCCAGGCCACTCCGGCCAGTCGGTTCCACTCGGAATCGAACGTGCCCGCGGGGTCGACGAGCGACCACATCTCGGGTGACGGCGCCCCCTGGAACCCGTTGAATCCCGTGGCGCCGGACTCCAGGAGGATGGCGGTCGTCAGCCGATCTCCGACACCCACCCACATCGCATCGGGATCAGCGTCATCGAGTGCGATCACCGTCCTGGACACGGCGGTCTCGCGCAGGTCCAGCACGCCGCGGTAGAGAGGGTTCACGTCGTACACCGTGACGGCGCCGACCGCGACCAGCAGGAGGACGCCCAACCCGGCCCGTGCGCGCGCCAGCAGCAGCAGCGCCAGTGCCGTGGCGAGAGTGAGCTCCTTCCAGCCGACTGCGCGAGCGAGCGAGTCCGACCCGGAAGAGAGCACGATGGTGCGGATCGTGAGCGCGACCACGATGTAGGCGACCGGCCCGGCGAGGCTGGTGAGCCATCCTGGGCGCCGGTCCTTGCGGAGCTGGGACACGAGTGACACCAGGATCACGGCCGAGGCGAACCCGAGGCCCATGCGAAGTCGATTGGCGAGCACCTGGTCCAGCAGGAGGAGACGTGCGACGGCGTCCCAGCCGGGCACGAACTCGAACGCGAGCACGATGACGACGGCGGCGAGTGCCCCGAGGGAGAACCAGGGGAGGGGCTGACGCTCACGGATGCGGACCACGACCAGCCAGACGAGCACGGGCAGCAGGAACAGCCCGGCCAGCAGGAACGTCGAGGCCTCCGACGGGTTCGTCCCGTACCACTCGCCGGACTGCAGAGCTCTGGAGAACGGCGCGGAGAACGTCCAGACGAACCAGCTCAGGCCGCCCTGTCCAGTCGGGAAGGAGCGGTCGCCGGGATAGGTCGTGCCGAGGAACGCGTCGATCGTGGCTCGGCGACCGCCGAGCCACACGAGGACGACGGCACCGCCGGCTGCGCCCGCGGCGAGCACCGTCCAGACCGGTCGGAGCACGGTCCGCCACGGGCCGCCCGAGCGGCGGGCCTCGATCAGGAGACCAAGGCTCGCGCACGCGACCACGAGTGCCACCGGCTGGATGTAGGGGACGTAGATCCCCATCGCCATGACCGGAGTCAGATAGGCCACGACACCGGCCCATCCGATCGGTGCCCAGCGTGTGCCTGACCGCAGCGCCCACACCACTGCCGTGAGCACGGCGAAACCCCACGTCGGTGGCCACAGCGTGGTCTGCAGGTACCACCAGTGCAGCAAGGGACTCAGGTAGAACGCGGCGCTCAGCCCCAGGGCGAGCATCGGTCGACGCGGCATCAGGGTGACGGCGAAGCAGTAACACGCCGCGAACAGGCTGAGGCCGGGCAGCCACCACTTGAGCGCGATGGCGTGGTCGACATCCAGAGCGAGAAAACCCCAGAGATGAGGACGGAAGGCAACCGACCAGTCGGCCCGGGGAAGATCCTGGGGCACGGTGGCGTCCATGCCGCCGGGGAACGACTCGTTGACCAGCGGCAGGCCCTGCTGGTCCTGTGCGATCGCCCACACGGTCTGGACGTACCACTCATCGGTCCGGATGAGCTGGGGGTGACCGGCCAGCAGGTCGGGATCGGCTCCTGCGTACAGGTCGGAGTAGAACGCGCCCGAGGAGGAGCCGTTGATGCCCGTCGCAACCAGAGCGATGCCGGCCAGCAGGGCGAGCAGGGGACCGAGCAGGAGCACTCGCCAGCCGGGCAGACCGTCAGGCCGCGGGGCAGTCAGCCGTTCCCACGCCGCGCGGGCTGACGCCGCCCGTCGACCGTGCCGTGGTCCGGACGTGTCCGGCTCTGGGGCGCTTCTCGTGACAGGGGGTGTTGACATGACGGCTCCTCGACTACCGCAGGTCGAGGGAGGCGTCCAGCGCGAGGACTCCGCTCCCGATCGATGGCGACGTCGCGCGGAACGAGGCACCCTCGGGGACGCGGTGCAGGTCCCGCCCGAGGGCGTCCCGCAGCGTGGCCTGGATGACGTACTCACCCGCTGCCAGGTGAAGGTCACCGAGACGGAGGGTGTAGCGGTACGTTCCAGGGGCGAGGTCGAGCTGGTGACCGAGCTGATCGGTCGTGACGGCGTAGATGGAGGCGCCGGTCGCCGTGCCGATGCCGATCTCGATGTCGGCAGCGGGCACCGCGTCCTCGGCCTCGAGCTCGAACAGGACGGCCAGCTCGTCTCCGTCGGAGATCGTCGTCACGCCGGCGGCCGGTCCTCCGTTCGAGACGGCGAACCCCGTGAAGCGGGCCCGCGCCTGGGGCGTCTCTTCAGCACCCGCGAGCCGCTGTCGTTCCAGGTCGGCGAGGCGTGACTCCTCGAAGTCCTCTCGAAGGACTCTCAGGGCATCCCGTGGACTGCCGTTGAGAAGCATCCTCCCGTGATCGAGAACGACGGCGCGGTCGCAGAACTCCGCGACCTGCTCGAGTCCATGCGTCACGAGGATGATCGTGCGCCCCTCGCGTTGAAAGGCTCGGATCTGGTCGAGACACTTGCGCTGGAACGGCTCGTCCCCCACCGCCAACACCTCGTCGACCAGCAGGATGTCGGGATCGACGTTCGTCGCGACCGCGAAAGCGAGTCGAACGTACATGCCGGAGGAGTAGAACTTCACTTGGGTATCGATGAACTCTTCGATCCCGGAGAAGTCGACGATCTTGTCGAACGCCGCGTCGGTCTGGGCTCGGGAGAGGCCGAGGATGGAGGCGTTGAGGTAGACGTTCTCTCGTCCGGTGAGGTCTGGGTGGAAGCCGGCACCGAGCTCGAGAAGCGCCGCGATGCGCCCGCGGTAGCGGACCTCTCCGGTCGTCGGCTGGAGGATCCCGCCGATGACCTTGAGCAGCGTGCTCTTGCCCGAACCGTTGTGTCCGATCAGTCCGACGGTCGTGCCCGACGCGATCGAGAGGTTGATGTCCCGCAGGGCCCAGAAGTCCTCCTTGTGGCGCTCGGATCGCCCGAAGTTGACGAGGCGTTCCTTGAGCGACTTCTCCTTGCGAATGACGAACCGCTTGGAGACGTTTTCGATCTCGATCAGAGTGAGGTCAGCCATCAGAGCTCCTGAGCAAAGCTTGCCTGCAGCCGGGCGAACACACGCTGCCCGGCCCACAGGGCGACCAGACCGATCGCGAGAGCGATCAGGAGCCGCGTCATGAGGTGGTCGGGAACCGCGGACCCCGAGCCGGCGACCCAGAAGGACTGCTGGAAACCCAGGACCGAGAGGGTCATGGGGTTGGCCAGATAGAGCTCGCCGAGGAAGGACGCGCCGAGCTCCTTGTTCACGTACGACCAGGAGTACACGATCGGGGACGCCCAGAAGAAGATCATGAGGAAGACCTCGACCAGGTATCCGACATCCCGAAGGTAGACGTTCCAGGCGGAGAGGGCGAGGGCGAAGGCTGTGGCCCACACGAGGGCGACCGCGAGGGCTACGGGAAAGTAGGCGAGCTCGCCGCCCCACGGGAATTTCCCGGCGACCGCCGTCGCGCCGAGAAGGATCACCACCTGGATCCCGAAGTTGAAGAGCGCGGATCCGACAGTTGCGATCGGGAAGATCTCGCGGGGAAGATAGACCTTCTTGATCAGGCCCGAGTTGTTGACGATCGAGCCCGTCCCGGCCGTCACGATCTCGTTGAAGAGTGTCCAGACCGTGAGCCCCGCGTAGATGAAGATGGCGAAGTCGTCGATACCGCGCGCCGCGCCGAGGAAGCGTCCGAGTGCTACGTAGTAGACGAGGAGCATCACGAGAGGGCGGATGACGCTCCAGACGAAGCCGAGCACGGAGTCCTTGTAGCGCGACTTGAGCTCTCGGCGCACCAGAAGCCCGAGGAGCTCGCGATGCGCCCAGATGTCTCGGAGGGCCGCGATCGGCCCCGAGGCAAGACCTCGGGCCGCGCCTGCCTGGCGCAGTGGTTCCCTCGCGAGCTCGGCACGCCGCGCGGCGGCGTACTCGGCCGGGGAGGAGCGGTCCGGGGACGGCCCCGATGTGTGAGATGACACCGGGGTAGTCTACCGATGGTCGCGCCGGTCCCGGCGTACGGTGCAGCTGGCGGGAGAACAGCGTGGAGAACGTGGATCAGGTCTCGGTCGCGGGCGTGGTGTCGGTCGTCATCGTCAACTTCCGCGGCGCCGAGGACACCATCACCTGCGCCAGGTCGTTCGGCGACGTCGACTGGCCACGCGACCGGCTCGAGATCATCATCGTCGACAACGACTCGGGCGATGGCAGCGAGGAGCGGCTGCGGGCGGAGCTGCCGGGTGTCCGCATCATCCAGTCCGGATCGAACATGGGGTTCGCCGGGGGATGCAACCTTGGCGTCCGGGAGGCGAGCGGTGAGTTCGTCGCCTTCATCAACAACGATGCCCGTCCGGATCGGGGCTGGATATCCGCGGCCGTCGACGCCCTGGAATCCGATCGCTCCATCGGCGCCGTTGCCAGCAAGGTCCTGGATTGGGACGGACGACTCGTCGACTACGTCGACGGCTCGCTGACATGGTTCGGCATGGGCTACAAGCGGGAGGCGACGTGGCCCGATTCCGAGGAGTATGACGAGCCCAAGGACGTGCTCTTCGGAACTGGCGCAGCGATGTTCATGCGGCGTGACCTCTTTCTCGAGGTCGGCGGCTTCGACGAGCGGTTCTTCATGTTCTACGAGGATGTCGACCTGGGGTGGCGACTCAATATTCTCGGCTGGACGGTGCGCTACGTCCCCACCTCCATCGCGTTCCACAAGCATCACGTGTCGATGAAGAAGTTCGGGCAGTACCGGGAGAACTATCTGCTCGAGCGGAACGCGCTCATGTCGATGTACAAGAATCTCGACGACGTGTCGCTTGCCAAGGCGCTTCCCGCCGCCATGGGGTTGGCCGTGCGCCGCGGCCTGGCCCAGGGCGGCGTCGACGCGACGGCTCTTGATCTGCAGCGGTCACCGGGTGGTGACGACGTCGGAACGCTCGAGCTGCCGAAGCTGGGCCTGACCGGCGCCTACGCCGTCGACTACTTCGTCGACAACATCGACACGCTCGCTGAGTCCCGCGCCGAGCTCCAGGCGGCTCGCAGGCGGAGCGACCGCGAGATCTTCCCGCTGTTCCGTCACGCGATCGAGCCGGCCTACCCCATCGAGTCCTACCTCAGCGCTCACGCCGCACTCGTCAAGGCCTTCGGGATCGCCGAGCACTTCGTGTCGAGCCCGCGAGTGCTCGTGGTCACCGGCGAACCGCTCGCCGAGCGGATGGCGGGACCGGCGATCCGCGCCTGGGAGATCGCCAAGGTGCTGGCCCGGACCCAGGAGGTTCGCCTCGTCTCGACGGCCGGCGCGAAGATCCAGGGCGATGGCTTCGAGGTCGAGTACGCCTCGGGCAAGTCCCTGCTCGAGGCCACGGAGTGGGCGGACGTCGTCATCTTCCAGGGGTTCCTCCTCGAGGGCGCGCCATGGCTCAAGGACAGCGCGAAGATCCTGGTCGCCGATGTCTACGACCCGATGCACCTGGAGCAGCTGGAGCAGGCGAAGGACCTGGGGGAGGCCGGCCGCGCGGCCACGATCGCCGAGATCACGAGAATCCTCAACGAGCAGCTGGCCCGGGGTGACTTCTTCCTCTGCGCCTCTCAGAAGCAGCGCGACTTCTGGCTGGGTCAGCTCGCCGGCGTGGGACGGGTGAACGCGCTCGTCTACGACGAGGACCCCAGTCTCGACTCTCTGATCGGGATCGTTCCGTTCGGCATCCAGGACGAACCCCCGGTGCAGCGTCGGCACGGGATCAAGGGGACGGTGCCCGGCATCGGGCCAGATGACAAGGTCATCCTCTGGGGCGGCGGCATCTACAACTGGTTCGACCCGCTCACCCTGATCCGGGCGGTCGGTCAGCTCTCGCGCACTCGCCCCGAGGTGCGGCTGTTCTTCATGGGTCTCAAGCACCCCAACCCCGGCGTCCCCGACATGCGAATCGCCTGGGAGTCCAGGCAGCTCGCCGATGAGCTGGGCCTGACGGATCGCGTGGTGTTCTTCAACGAGGGCTGGGTTCCCTACGAGGAGCGTGCTGACCTTCTCCTGGATGCAGACGTCGGCGTCTCGACCCATTTCCCCCACATCGAGACGGCGTTCTCGTTCCGGACGCGCATCCTCGACTACCTCTGGTGCACGCTGCCTGTCGTCGCCACCCGGGGGGACGCGTTCGGCGATCTCATAGCTGAGCGGGGTCTGGGGGTCGCGGTCCCGCCGGAGGACGAGGACGCTCTGGTCGACGCGCTCGAGCTGATGCTCTTCGACGAGGAGGCGCGAAGCGCGGCGATGGCGGCGATCGAGGTCGTCGCCGAGGAGTACCGCTGGTCGCGCGTGCTCCAGCCCCTGGTCGACTTCTGCCGCTCGCCCCTGCGCGCCCCCGACCTCGTCGAGCGACTGGGCGGCGAAGGTGCGGTAGCGCGCGCCTTCCCCCGGCGCGTCGGGATTCGGGCCGACCTGCGTCTGGTGCGCGACTACTTCCAGGCGGGCGGGGTGAGCGAGGTCGTCAACCGGGTGAAGGGGCGTGTCACGCGGGTGCTTGGAGCGCGATGAGTCGATCACCAGGGTGGCGAGCGCCACTCTGGTGATCGGGGCCGAGCTACGCGCCGGGCAGGTACGGATCGAGGTCCGGCGTGCCCCACCGCTCCAGGATGGCTCGGTGCTCCCATGCGTGCACGGTGTTGATCCTCGTGCGGGACTCGAAGTGCGTCGCGCGCACGTCGGCCAGCCAGACCAGTCGTCGTCCCGTCGCCCTGACCTTGTAGGAGAAGTCGACGTCGTTGAAGTTCGACGGTAGGTAGGTCCAGAAGCCGCCGACCTGCTCGACCACGTCGCGACGCAGTGCGATGCACGCGGCCGTGAGTCCCGACACCTCGCGGTCGACGCTGAGCGCGCCGAACGGGCCAGGGTCCTCGTCCAGCGAGCCCAGGAGGACGTGGCGGAAGTGATCCTGGTAGTAGGCGTGGCCTGCATGCTGGATCGTGCCGTCGGAGTACAGGAGTCGTGCTCCGGTCATGCCGACCGACTCCTCCTCGAGCGGCGCGCAGAGCTGTTCGACGAAGGAGTCCGACAAGACCTCGATGTCATCGTTGAGGAAGACGATGACATCGCCGCTCGCGGCGACAAAGCCGAGGTTGCACTTCTCGGAGAAGTTGAACGGTCGGTCGAACTCCACCAGCACCAGCGACTCACCACAGAGCCGCCGGAGCGTGGTCAGCACCTCCTCGGGCGTCGCGGTGTCGTAGACGACCACGAACTCCAGCAGAGAGTGCTCCGTGTGGCGCAGGAGCGAGGCGACCGCCTCGACCACGAAGCAGCGGTCCGAGCCCCACACGACCCCGGACGATCCTCTGGTCGGAATGACGACGCTGACCAGCGTCTCGGGATCGAGGTGTCGGATCGTGCGGTAGGTGTGGGCCAGGTCGGACATCTCGACGCGATCGTCGTGCCGCCCGAGCCTGTCGAGGTGATCGCGGACGGCCCGCAGACCGGCGTCGGAGGCGTAGTCCTTCGCCGTCGGGTCACCCGCCGTCGATCCAGGGACCATGCGCCAGTGGTAGAGGACCTCCGGAACATGCAGCACCGGGCTCCCGAGCTCCGTGACCCGGAGTGCAAGGTCGTGATCCTGGGAGCCGTCGTAACCCTCCCGGAACCCGCCTACCCGCCGCACCAGATCGTGTCGGAGGGCAGAGAGGTGACCAAGGTACATCTGGTGGCGCAGACGCTCGGGCGACCACTCTGGCTTGCGGAACTCGCCCGAGATCTCCCCGGCATCGTCGACCTTGTCCTCGTCCGTGTACACGTAGCCCGCGTCGGGTGCCGTCGCGATGGCCTCCGCGATCAGCTCGAGGGCTGTGGGCTCGAGCAGATCGTCGTGGTCGAGCAGCACGATCCACTCGCCGGTCGCGCGCTCAAGCGCGTCGTTGGACGCCCTGACGATGTGACCGTTCGCCTCACGCTCGTGCACGACGATCCGCCCGTCGGTTGCTCCAGCCGCGCGAAGGACCTCTCGAACCCCCGGGTTCGGGGACAGGTCATCGACCAGGATCCACTCCCAGCTCGGGAAGGTCTGCGCACGCACGCTGTCGATGGTCTCCAGCAGATGCTTCTCGGACGGGTCGTAGACGGGTGTGACGATGCTGAAGAACGGGTTGCTCATCGTCCGCCGACCCTGCGTCTGAACCAGTGCGCCGCTCGGCCGGCGAGGGCGCGGGAACGTCCGAACGGCCGCGCCAGGTGCTGCAGCCTCGCATTCTCGGCGTGAGCCGCGCTCAGGCGCTCATGGGTCAGGAGCACGTCCTCGATGGTGGACGCCAGGCGTGCGTGCGTCTCGATCAGCTCCTCCCGCAGCTCGACGGTGAGCTCGCGCAGATGATCCGCCTCGCGCCGTGATCGGGCAGCGGATGCCTCGCCCCCCATCGCGTAGTCGCGCAACGACAGCATTTCGAGCCTCTCCTTCTTGAAGGACTCGAGTATCTGTGCCTGCCGTTCCGCCCTCGCGGTGGGGACGTCCCCGATCCGTCGGCGGGCCGCGTGGGCGTCGTTCGGTCGCTGGTACTCGATCAGCGGCAGGCAGGCGGGTTCGGGATCGGCGACCTCCCCAGGATGCGCTTCGACCACGAACTGGAAGACGGTGGCGTGCTCCTGGTCGCGCACCCACTCGACCGAACCGTCCGGGAGGAGCTGGGCGTCGACGTCGACCTCGGTCGCCAGCGGATCGAGAATCGTCCCCTCGATGGACGAGATTCCGTATCCGTTCTCGTGGAACAGGGCGACGACCGTCTCGTACGTGAAGAACCGCACGTGGGTGGCGTCGAGCAGACCTTCGGAGGTGTAGCGCCACCGGCCCTCCAGCAGGGCCAGTCTGACGGCGCCGTGTGCGACGTTCGGGATGGAAGCCAGCACGCACCCGCCGGGTGCGAGCATCGCGCGTGCCGTTCGCAGGTGCCGGCCAGGATCGAGCAGGTGCTCCAGAACATCACCGAAGATGATCGCGTCGAACGGGCCCTCGACGAGGTCCGAGAGCGAGACGGCGTTGAGGTCGCCCACCGCGCCGCCTGTCAGCACCTTGCGCGCGTGCTCGTACGCGTCGGGGTCGACGTCGATGCCCCACACCTGGTAGCCGTGGTTGCTGAGCGCCTCAGCGAGGTCTCCGGCTGCACATCCGACGTCGAGGATCCTGGCGCCCGGTGCGACGGAGTGCTGGATCCTGCGCAGGATCGCAGCCTGGCTGTTGTTGGCGTTGCTCTCGTCAACGCTCGTGCGATAGATCATGACGCTCCAGTCTCGTCGCGGTCACATGCCCGACGGCGGGAAGGCTGGGATCTCACGGGACCACCACATCCCTGCAGGCGAAGAGCGCGTGGTTGCCCGCGTACGGGTCGATCGCGAACTGACAGATGCTGTGAGTGCCCGGCGCAAGAGCAAGCGTGGTCCGGTAGCCGTGTGCAGCCCCGTTCCCGTAGACGCGCTCGACGTCCGGTCGTGGCTCTGACGCCATCCCCGAGTGGGCGCCCCGGCCGTCGACGTAGGTGTCGACGCGGATCGGGTCGCTGGTGTGCGGGCTCATGGCCCAACCCGTGAGCGTTGCCGCGCCCGGGGACACCGTCACCGTGTCCAGCACCCCGGTCGGCGCGACTGCCGAGACCACGATGTCGCGGCAGCCGAGCGATGAACCCGTGGTGGAGTAGGGATCGAGCGCCGAGGTGCACACGCGGTGGGTCCCGGGTGGGCTGCGGAAGGTGAGGTCATAGCCGTGGCGGTCGCCGTTGCCGAAGATACGAGCAATGTCGGACCGGACTCCGTCGGCGACGCCGGTAGCGACGCCGGCTCCGTCGAGCGAGACGCTGACCTGAATGGGAGAGCTCGTGTGTGGACTCATCGCCCAGCCGCCGGCCGTGACCATCACGCCGTCGGTCGTGACAGCATCGAGCGAGCCCCGCGCCGGCTGGGAGGCAACGGTGACCGTTGCGCATCGGTAGGTGTGGCCGGAGCCGAACGGGTTGATGGCGTAGACGCACACCTGGTGCTGGCCCGGGTCCGCGGTCACCTCGAAGTCATACCCGTGCGTGCTGCCATTGCCGAAGATGCGCTGCAGGTCGGGACGTTCGCCGTCGGCGATGCGGCTGGTGACGCCGCGACCGTCCAGGTACAGGTCCGTGCGGATCGACGCCTGTGTGTGGGGGCTCATGGCCCAGCCCCCCACCTTGATGGTCGCGCCACTCGCCCGGGCAACGTCGAGCGAGGTCGAGGGGGACGCGGACCGAGTCGTGACGGTCGAGCATCTCATGAGGGTGTTCGTCCCACCGTCGCTGTCGATCGCGAACGCACACACGTCGTGGACGCCGTCGGAGACCGACACGCGGGCGTTGAAGCCGTGCGCCGCACCGCGGCCATAGATGCGCTCGATGTCGGGGCGGGCGCCGTCCGCGAGGACGTTCGCGGCCCCCTTGCCGTCGACGTACACGTGAACGCGGATCGAGTCGCTCGTGTCCGGGTCGAGCGCCCAGCCGCCGACGGTGATCCACGGCCCGTCGGCCGTCACCTGGTCGACCGATCCGAAGGGCGTCTGACCGGTGGGGTTGCCGAACCAGTTGTAGAAGAAGTTGTAGAAGTTCCGGTTGCCGTAGGACGAGCACGAGTCACCGTTGCCGTACTCAGTGGCAAGAGCTGCGGCGTTGGGCTGGTGCGGCGTGTAGTTGTAGAGGCCAGCGGTTGCCTGGTTCTTGATGTAGACCTGGCTCGACCCGCAGGCCGCGTTCGGGTGGTAGTTGATGGTGTTGTTCCGCCCGGCCACGTAGCCGTAGTTCCGAGGGTTGGCGCGATAACGCTGAAACTGGGAAGCCGCACTGTAGATCTGGTTGAAGAAGCCGTAGTACTGCGTATCGCAGGCCGCGGTGTCGGGGCATCCGTATCCCATGGCGATCTGGTACTTGCGAGCCGTCGGGGCGGTCGTCGTGACGAGGGCCTGCTCCTTCTGGAGGGTCACGATCAGCGACTGCGGATTGATGCCGCACGCCCTAGCGACGTCAGCGATGATCGCCGCGGCCGACTGGTTGGCACCACCGGTGTAGGCGGCGCAGTAGCTCGTCGCGGCTCGCGACGTGGTCGTCTCCCGATAGTCCTTCAGGCAGGGGATACCGCTGGCCGACGAGACGCAGCTTGCACCCTTGGCCCGAAGGAAGGCGTCGATCTGATCTGCGGACATCCGCGTCGAGTCGTAGAAGGTGGCATCGCTGATGATGTATCCCGCATCCCAGCCAGGGGCAGCTGAAGCCCCTGCGATGGTGGCCGACGGGACGACGCTCGCCCCGACGGCGAGGGCGAGAACGAGCAGGATGCGCTGGAGCACGGTTCTCACGGCGACACCACCACCGGCTGTGACCATCCCTCGTAGCGACTCGAGAGGAACCCGAGCCGCACGCTCCACGGTCCAGCGCCGATGTCGGCCCCCGGCACCAGGAGCGTGCCGCACGACGTCGTCGTCGCGTCCTCGTAGCTCGCCTGCGAGAGGGAGGACGTGCTTCCATCGGCCGAGGTGACCTCTGCCGTGCAGGTGCCGGCCTCCACGACGGCGACGAAACCTGACACCTCGATACCGGCCCCGGTCCTTGCGGCGTACGTGACCGTGACGTCGGCCCCCTCCAGCGCCGAGCCGGTGCTCTCCGAGCTGGCGGAGGTGCTCGGGTCGGGGGGTGGCGCCGGTGGAGTTGGCGACCCGTGATCGCTGGGGGCCTCGCCGACATCGACCGTTGCGCTGGGCGAGCCACTCGTGCTCGACGACGGCGATGGTGTGCTCGACGGCATCGGCTCGGTGCCGGTCGCCGACGGCTGCTCAGCAGCAGAGCCTTGCGGGCTGGTGCAACCCGTGAGGACCATCGCGCAGATGAACAGAGCGATCAGGGAATGGGTTGAGCATCGAACGCGAGTCACGCTTGCGTGCTCCAGGTGTCGGGGAAGGGGCGGAGTCCACGGTAGCCTGGACTCCCGAGCTTGCGTGCCAAGCCACGCCGCCCGGTGCAGGGCGACGGGGGCACGCATCGACTGCCGAGGTGCCCGTGAAGCTTTTCGTCCAGATCCCCTGCCTCAACGAGGAAGAGACCCTCCCCCTCGTTCTCGCGTCCATTCCCCGGGAGATTCCCGGGGTCGACAGCGTGGAGATCCTTGTGATCGACGACGGGTCGACCGACCGAACGGTCGAGGTGGCACAGCGTCTCGGCGTGACGCACATCGTTCGGCACGCGCGCAACATGGGCCTCGCGCGATCGTTCCACGACGGGGTCGAGTACGCCCTCTCGCATGGTGCGGACATTGTCGTGAACACGGACGGCGACAACCAGTACCCCCAGGACCGCATTGCCGACCTGGTCCAGCCGATCGTCGCTGGAACGGCGGACATCGTCATCGCCGACAGGCAGACGGCCACCATCGCGCACTTCTCGTGGTTCAAGAAGCAGATGCAGCGCGTTGGCAGTGAAGTGGTGAACAGAGCGGCCGGGACCGAGCTACCCGACGCCGCCTCCGGTTTCCGCGCGTACTCCAGGTACTCACTCTTTCGCCTGAACGTCGTGACGCAGTTCAGCTACTGCATGGAGACGATCATCCAGGCAGGAAACAAACGTCTGCGGATCGAGTCCATCCCGGTCGAGACGAATGCCAAGACGCGTGAGTCGCGGCTGTTCCGCAACATCTGGCATCACATGGCGAAGTCCGCGGCCGCGATCATCCGCAGCTTCATCATGTTCAAGCCGCACGTCATCTTCATGACCCTGGGGATCGTCCTGGGCGTCATCGGGCTCATTCCTTTCGTACGCTTCCTCATTCTCTGGCTCCTCAACCGCGAGGGCGCGCACGTGCAGTCCCTGCTCTTCGGGACCGCGCTCCTGGTGGCGTCCCTCATCTGTCTGGCGCTGCTGGTGATCGCTGATCTGCAGCGCTCCAACCGCGTGATGGTCGAGGATCTGCTCGAGCGTGTGAAGAAGGTGCAGTACGGCGACGTGGGTCTCGTCGACGCCGAGGGATCCTCGACGTCCGGGGTCAGTGACCCTGATCGAGCTGTACGGCCTGTCGGACCAGGTCTCGATAGCGGCGCCCGACCTGCGCTACCGAGAGTGACTCAGCCCTAGCATGCGCTCCCTGAGCGAGTCTGCGCAGGGTCGTGGAGTCGGAGATCGTGACGATGGCTTCGGTCAGGGCCTGTGGGTCGCCCGCCGGCACCAGGAGGCCGGAGGAGTCGTGGATCACGGCCTCGTCGATCCCGGGCAGGTGCGAGGCGACGATTCCGCACCCGGCTCCCATCGCCTCGAGGAGCGCGACCGGCAGGCCGTCCTGGTCGCCCGAGCTGCCCGGAACCGAGGGCGCGACGACCACGTCGTGTCGTGCGTACTCCTGCACGAGGTCATCGCGGCCGAGCTGTCCGAGGAACGTCACGGCCAGGCCTTCGGCCCGCGCCTCGAGCTCCGCGCGCAGCGGCCCGTCGCCGACCACCGTGAGGCTCATCGTCGCCAGTCGTTCGTCGCGCAGGGCCTGCAGAAGGACGGCGAGCCCCTTCTTCTCGACGAGGCGCCCCACGAAGAGCAGCCGCAGATGTCCGGGCGTGCGTTCCACGCGGGGCACGCTGCGTACAGCCTCGAGATCCGCGCCCATCGGAGCCACCTCGACCCGGGCGGCTCCGAGATCGGTCACACGGGCCGCCATCTCCCGGTTCATCACCGTGACGAGGGTGGCGCGACGGACGACCCAACGCTTCAGGAGGGTCGCTGCGCGCCCACGGAGTGCGTAGAGATCTCCGCCCAGCGTGGTGACGACAAGAGGTTGCCCGCGCAGCGCGAGTCGGGCAACGATCCCCTGGGGAATGATCCAGTGGGCGTGGACCACATCGAAGTTGCCGCGACGCAGGGCGCGTCGCGTGGCCAGCCACGACGCGAGGAAGAACGACGGCACCTGGAGCCAGCGCCAGGGACGACTGCGGAGATTCTCGAGGATCGCTCCGTCGGCGAGGTCCTGCCAATGTCCGAAGAAGTACTTGAACCGACGCACCCTAAGCCCCCCATCCTGCTCGGACAGCGCGGCGCCGGCCACCTGCGGGACGAGCACGGTGACCGTGAACTCGCGGGCGAGCTCACGTGACAGGTCGCGGACGAACGCGGGCGTTCCGTCCTGGGCGTGCGCCGGATAGGTCGAGGCCAGGACCAGGACTCGTAGGGCATCGGAACTCACGTGGCACCTCGGGAGAGACATGTCGATAGACAGCAAACGGGCGTCGGGCGTGCTCGTTGTCGGAGCAGACGGCTTCATCGGCCGCGCATTCGTCCGTCACCTTACGACAGCGGGGGAGCGGGTCCTCACGGCGACCGGCGTTGACCGGGTGGAGCCGGGCGGGATCCGTTGGGGTGATGCCCTGGGTGTGCGGACCATCGTCTGGGCGGCGTCAACGATCAACCCTCAGATCGCCGAGCTCTACCCCGAACGTGTGGCCGCCGATCGACGGACCGTCATGGAGTTCGTCGAGGCCATCGACCAGTCGCGACACCGCCCTCGTCTCGTCGTCCTGAGCTCGGGTGGAACGGTCTACGGCGAGTCGCCGTCCCCCCACCACGAGGGCTCGGTGACGGCGCCCAAGGGTGCGTACGGTGCCGCCAAGCTTCGTATCGAGGACGACGTCCGTGCGACCTACGATCGAGCGGTCGTCCTTCGGTTGAGCAACGTCTACGGCCCCGGTCAGCCACGCGCCAGAGGTCAGGGAGTGCTCGGTCACTGGCTCAGAGACATTCGTGATGCCAAGCCGGTCCGCGTGATCGGAGCGCTGGACGCCGCTCGGGACTACATCTACATCGACGATGTCGTGGATCTCTTGCATGCCGTCCACGGTGTGGAAGGAGACCTGCCGAATATCATGAATGCCGGATCGGGGACCCCAACCTCGCTGGGGGAGCTCTTGGACGTGGTCGGTCGCGTGGTGGCGCCGACTCCGTTCGAGGTGAGCATGGCTCCGAGTCGCGCGTTCGACGTCTCCGCCACCTGGCTCGATGTCGCCCGTGTTGCGCACTGTCTGAACTGGCGAACGGCGGTGTCCATCGAGGATGGTGTACGCAGGATGTGGTGGTGGATTCGCGACGAAGAGGGAGCCGTGGGGTGAGGCGCGTGGCGGTATCTCCAGCACTGCGTCGGTGGGCCTCGATCGTCCTTGCCGTCATCCTCGTTGGGTTCATTGGGTGGGCCGTCTATCGCGAGTGGGATCCGTTCGTCTCTGCCGTTCGTCGGCTGACCTGGCAGTCACTCACCCTGGCGACCCTTCTCGGGTTCGTCTCCCTGTTCGCGAATGCGATGTCGTGGCGTGGCGTGATGAGGTCGGTGGGAGTCCCTCTACCGTTGATCCCAGCCCTTCGGGTGTTCGGAGTCTCCCAGCTGGGCAAGTACGTCCCGGGCAGCGTCTGGCCTGTTCTGGCGCAGGTCGAGCTCATGCGTGCCAGAGGCGCAAGTCGGGCCCACACGGGCACCGCCTCGCTCGCGGCCATGGTGGTCGGCATCGTGACCAGTGCCGGGATCGGGACGACTCTTGTCATTGCTGTGGACGAGGAGCTGCGCAGGCAGTATTGGTACGTCATCGGCGTCGTGCTTCTCGGTGCCGTCGTGCTGCTGCCTCCCGTGCTGACTCGGGTGCTGGTGCTGCTCGAGCGGCTGCTGCGCCGCCAGTTTCGTCCGCCGCGTATCGGCTGGGCCGGGATGGTCACGGCGACAGCATGGTCCTGCGCCATGTGGGGTGCGTTCGGGTTGCACCTGTGGGTGCTCGGGCGGGGTCTGGGAGCCGACATGCTCACGCCGGCTCAGGCGACGGGTGCCTTCGCCCTCTCGTGGGTCGTCGGCTTCCTCGTCGTTCTGGCCCCGGCTGGGGTTGGGGTCCGCGAGGCGATTGTCGTTCTCGTCCTGACACCGGTGATGTCAGAAGGCGATGCGCTCGCCCTCGCCGTGGTCAGCCGCGTCCTGTTGACGGCGGTCGACGGGGCCGCGGGGCTTGTTGCGCTCATTCTCGGCCGTCGGGAGGCGGCACGTGCTCCGGGTGCCCGCCTGGATCGACCGCCGCGAGATGCGGCCCCGCCAGAGCAGTGATCGTGCGCGTTCGCTCGCGCCGTGATCGAATGGCGGCGCCGATCGCGATGGCGCTGCTCAACGCGAGTCCGAGAAGGGTCAGTACTGTACCTGTGCGCTGTCCAGGGGCAACGTAGCGGAACGTGACGCGGTGCTCTCCGGCCGGAACGTAGACCGCGACACCGGCGACGTCGGCCGCCTCCATGTCAGTCGGAACCTCGTCGATGGCCACGTGCCATCCCGTGCGCTGCATCGCATCAGCCACCGTCAACCAGCCGTCACCAGAGGCGGTCACCTGGACCTCGATGGCGTCGGGCTCGTCCGTGGCGACCGTCAGCTGGGCGCTTGCGTCGCCGATCGGAACCCGACCGCTGCCCGTCGCATGCAAGAGCACCTGTGAGGGTTCGAGCTGCTCGAGCACGGTCAGCGCCTGCGACGGATCGGAGTCCGACACCACGACGCTGTCGGACCAGCGAATACGCGGCAACGCCGTCGTCCGTTCGTAGATGGTGGCTGACATGTCGGCCAGGACGAGGTTGACCGCACCGAAGGACCCCGGTGTGATCGAGCCGGCGATGACGGCGGCGTCCGCTCCCATGACCGAGATCGTCTGATCGGCTGAGAGCGTCAGAACCTCACCGCCAAGAACATCTTCGATCGGGATCTGGTGCTGACCATCGATATCCGTGTCCGCGGTGAAGATGCGGCTGCCGACCAGGTTGCCGGAGGAGTCGTGGACCGCGACCGTGGTCGTCGTGTCGATCGGGGTTCCGAACGAGATCGTGATCCCGCGAAGCAGGGTTGGTCCGTCCTGCGGCAGGTCGATCCGGTACTCGACACCGGGTGCGATCGTGATCTTTCCTCGGGCTTCCGGTGCATCCGAGGTCTCACCGAGGATGGCGACGCCTGGGGGGACGACGATGTATCGCGTGGAGAGTCGGTCGAGGATCGGTGAGTCGTACCACTCCTCGAGATCGCTGGCGGACAGGAGTGAGTACGTCGGGCTCCGCATCGCATCGGGGGCTACCGCCTCGATGCTGGCCTGCCAGGTCGGCGCGTGGAACGCGTGGCCTTCAACCGACCGGAGACCATAGGCGGTCGACGTTCCGGGCATCATCGCGGAGGCGCCCACGTAGCGTTCGCCCTCGAGGTTCTCGCTGAGGTACGCGTGGACCGTCGTCTGCGGGTAGAAGCTCTCGCGATCGGAGAACGGCCACCATGCCGACGCCGTCGTCACGCCTTGTGCCGTCAACAGGGTGCAGAGCAGCGTACTCGTGGTGATCGTGATCCACCGGGGTCGAGCGAGCGACGCCAGCAGTACGAGCAGAAGCACGAGAGCGACGATGAGCGCGCTGAGCACGGTTGCCGAGCGCGCGCGCTCGATCTGGTCGGCGTCGGCCGCAAAGAGCGCGAGACGCGTGATGATCGCGAGTCCAGCGAGCGTCAGCACCACCAGCGTGGCCGCGAGGAGGGTGTGGAGGCGTCCGGCGCGCCAGGTTCGCGTGAGCGCGCCCTGTTGAGTCCAGAGCCATGAGGCTCCGATGCCCGCCAGCACGGCGATCCCGAACCCGATCATGACACGAAGGCGAGGCGACGGGTTGCTCGAGAACACCGGGAGCTTCTGCAGCAGCTCAAGAGCACCTCCGCCCACATACACGGCAACGCCGCTCCCCACGACCAGCGTCCACAGAAAGGCGACGGTCCATCTGGTTCTTCCGCGCGCCGCGAACAGCGCCACAAGAGCGAGCACGACGGGGACGGCGCCGAGGTAGCTGAAGTTCTCTATGGGGTTCGCACCGATCGCCCAGGAGCCCACTCGCGGCTCATCGAAGATCCCGGGGGTGAGGGTGGTCGCGAGCGCGGTCCAGTCCAGGTGGTTCTGCGGCGTCTGGCGGCGCAGATCGAAGTTGATGCCGAACAGCGACTCATCCACGAAAGGCAGGAGCTGGAACGCCGATAGTAGGAGTCCGAGAAGATATCCGAGCCCGGTCACGCTCACACCACGAAGTGACTCGGTCCAGCCTGGGCGTGTCGACAGGAGACGCACGACGCCCCAGGCAGTGACGGCATAGAGGGCGTACGCGGTGACGGCGGGGAAACCACCCAGCAGCATGCCTGAGAGGACGGCGCCGACCGCCAGGGAGAAGCGCAGCTGACGGCGTTCGACCGCGCCGTCGACGGCCCAGAAGAGCAGCGGTATCAGCGCCGCCACCCGGGTCTGAGGCCAGTTCGTCCAGGCGATCATGAAGCCGGACGTGATGTAGGCGACGGAGGCGATGGTGGCGCCCAGGTGGCCAACGCCGAGCCGGCGCATGAACAGGGACATCCCGACCGAGATCGCGATGATCTCGGAGACCTTGACAACGGCCGGCATGAGCCAGGCGGGAACCAGGTAGCCGGCGACTGTCAGTGGTGAGAAGGGCGCCGCGTTGGGCAGCGAGGCCAGGGGAGAGCCGCCCGCAGCGTAGGGATTCCACTGCGGGGTGGATCCACCTAGAACGCCGTCGCGGATCGCCAGGGTCTGCGGCCACACCGTGTCGATCGTGTCGCCGATCCAGGGATTCAGGATCGAGCCTGCTGGCTCGGTGTTCCAGGGGGCAGTGAGTCGAAGGTTCTGGGTGCCGAGGAACACCGCACCATCAATCGTGGGCCACAGGGTGAGGACTGTGAGAGCGACGACGAAGAGCCACGGCCACAGTCGAGCGAGGCGTGGGTGACGGAGCGCGGGTCTCCGTCCGGGCAGTCCCGGTGAACGCATCTCAGTCGAGCAGGCCCAGAAGGTAGGTGCCGTAGCCCGACTTGACCAGCTTCTCAGCGCGCTCGCGGAGCTCGTCGTCGGTGAGGAACCCTCGCCGCCAGGCGACCTCCTCGGGTGAACCGATCTTCATGTCGGTCCGCTTCTCGATCGTGCGGACATAGTTCGAGGCGTCGAGAAGCGAGTCGAAGGTCCCTGTGTCCAGCCACGCGGTGCCGCGCGGGAGCACCTCGACCTGGAGCCGACCCTGCTCGAGGTAGACGCGGTTGACGTCGGTGATCTCGTACTCGCCGCGCGGCGACGGCTCGAGATCGCGAGCGATCGCGACGACGTCGTTGTCGTAGAAGTACAGTCCGGGGACCGCATAGCTCGACCGAGGGCTCGCCGGCTTCTCCTCGAGGGACAGTGCCCGGCCGGACTCGTCGAACTCGACGACCCCGTAGGACGTCGGGTCAGCGACCCGGTAGGCGAACACAGCCGCACCGTCGATGTTCGAGAACCGCTGCAGCGTCGAGCCCAGCCCCGGGCCGTAGAAGATGTTGTCTCCGAGCACGAGCGCCGCGTTCTCCTGGCCCACGAAGTCGGCTCCGAGAACGAATGCCTGGGCGAGTCCGTTCGGCTCGATCTGGACCGTGTACGAGATCGAGATACCGAACTGCGAGCCGTCACCGAGCAGCCGCTGGAACTGCTCTGCGTCGTGCGGGGTCGTGATGACGAGGACGTCTCGGATCCCCGCGAGCATCAGCGTGGTCAGCGGGTAGTAGATCATCGGCTTGTCGTACACCGGGACGAGCTGCTTGCTCACGCCCATCGTGATCGGATGAAGTCGAGTGCCGGAGCCGCCGGCCAGGATGATTCCGCGCATGCAGCCCATGCTCTCACGAGACGTCCCGAAGCCTCACACCGTTGAGCGGGGGGGGGGGGGGGGGGGGGGGGGGGGTCAGTCGCGGCCGTAGATGTCGCGTGTGTAGACCTTGTCGATGACGTCGAGCAGCTCCTCGGAGCGCCGGTTGGACACGATGACGTCCGCGCTCGCCTTGAACTCGGCGAGGTCTGTGACGACCCTGGAGTGGAAGAACTCCGGCTCGGTCAGACTGGGCTCGTAGACGATCACCTCGATGCCCTTGGCCTTGATCCGCTTCATCACCCCCTGGATGGAGGAGTGCCGGAAGTTGTCCGAGCCGGACTTCATCACCAGCCGGTAGAGCCCGACGACGCGGGGAGCGCGGGAGAGGATGTCGGCCGCGATGAAGTCCTTCCGAGTCGTGTTGGCCTCGACGATGGCGGCGATGAGGTTCTGAGGGACGTCCGCGTAGTTGGCCAGGAGCTGCTTGGAGTCCTTGGGCAGGCAGTACCCCCCGTAGCCAAACGACGGATTGTTGTAGTGGGCACCGATCCGCGGGTCCAGACCGACTCCTTCGATGATCTGGGCCGTGTCCAGGCCGTGGACGGCGGCGTAGGTGTCCAGCTCGTTGAAGTAGGCGACGCGCAGCGCGAGGTAGGTGTTGGCGAACAGCTTGATGGCCTCTGCCTCGGTCGGACCTGTGAACAGGGTCGGGACGTCGGAATCGAGGCTTGCCTCGCGTAGCAGAGCCGCGAAGGCCCTCGCGCCCTCGCCGCCTCCGCCCACGATGATCCGGGAGGGATGGAGGTTGTCCTGCAGCGCCCGTCCCTCGCGCAGGAACTCGGGGGAGAAGAGGATGTCGGCGTCCGGGATGCGCTCTCGCAGCGCGGTGGTGAAGCCGACGGGGACGGTCGACTTGATCACGATGGTCGCGTTCGACGCGCTGGCCGCGGCGTCGACGACGCTCTCCACCGAGGATGTGTCGAAGTAGTTGGTCAACGGGTCGTAGTCGGTTGGCGTCGCGACGACGACCAGGTCGCTTCCGGCGTAGGCGGCCGCCGCATCCGTCGTCGGCGTGAGATCGAGCGGGACCTGCGCCAGGAAGCGCTCGATGTCGGCATCGGCTATGGGGGAGTGCCCCTCACGCAGCGCGGCCACTCGGTCCTCGTCGATGTCGAGGGCCACGACCTCGTGCCGTTGAGCCAGCAGCACCGCGAGCGACAAGCCGACGTATCCCGTGCCAACCACGACGATCCTCACCCCCTCACTCTAGGTCGCCCTGCCTTCGGGCGTGGATCGTTGCGCCCGCGGGCGACGCGGTTCACTACGATGGGGGCTCCCCGACGGACGGAGAACCGGTGACCCGCGATCCCCGTGTCCTGCTCGACGCCACGTCGATTCCGGCCAACCGCGCCGGGGTCGGCCGCTACGTCGAGGAGACCGTCCGGGCGCTGGTCGCGCGAGGCTACCCACTGGCGGTGGTGACGCAGGAGCGCGATGCGGAGCGGTTCGTCGAGCTGGCTCCGGGGCTGCGCGTCGTCGCAGCTCCGAGGGCCATCGAGTCCACCGCCAGGCGTCTGGTCTGGGAACAGACTGAGCTCCCTCGGCTTGCTCGCCGCCTACGCGTCGACGTCGTGCACTCGCCGCACTACACGATGCCGCTGAGGACTCCTGTTCCCGTCGTCGTGACGCTCCACGACGCAACCTTCTTCTCCGACCCGGGGGTGCACGTCCCGGCGAAGCGACACTTCTTCCGCGCCTGGACCCGGACCTCACTGCGTCGAGCCGCGGTGTGTCTCGTCGTCTCTCAGGCGTCAGCTGACGAGCTCGTGACCTGGGCGGGGGCCGATCGCCGACGGCTCAGGGTCGCCCCGCTCGGCGTCGACCACGCCCGGTTCCGGCCGCCGAGCTCGGTGGAGAAGCTGGTAGCGCGTGAGCATCTCGGGCTGTCCGATCGGCCCTACCTCGCCTTCCTCGCGACGCTCGAGCCCCGCAAGAACGTTCCCGCTCTCGTCCGGGGGTTTGTGCTGGCATCAGAACGTCTCACGGATCCCCCGGCGCTCGTGCTTGCGGGTGCGCCCGGGTGGGACGATGATGTGGACCCGGCGATCGCTGCCGTGCCCGATCACCTCACCGTGCTCAAACCCGGCTACCTCCCGCTGGAGGACCTGCCCGGCTTTCTCGGCGGCGCCGAGCTCGTGTGCTACCCGAGCCTTGGCGAGGGGTTCGGCCTCCCCGTGCTGGAGGCCATGGCCTGCGGCGCGCCGGTTCTGACCACTCGCCTCCTTTCTCTCCCCGAGGTGGGCGGAGACGCCGTCGCCTATACCGGGACGAGTGCCGAGGAGATCGCCGGGAGCATCGAGGCCCTGCTCTGCGATCCCGACCGCCTCGCCGAGCTGCGTGGCCTCGCCACGAGACGGGCCGCCACGTTCGACTGGGCGCGCACGGCGGACGGCTGCGTGGCCGCTTACCGGTCCGCGGCCAGCTCGCGGTAGAGATCCCATAGCCGTTCGGCGACGTTCGTCCAACTGTGGGTCGCTGCGACGGCTCGCCCGGCGCTCGCCGTTGCGGTGCGGGCTTTGGAGTCGTCCGCGAGGAACGGACGGACGGCGTCGGCCAGGGCGCGGTCGTCGTCGACGGGGAAGCTGGCGCCAGCCAGCTGCGCGACCTCGGCGAACACGTCGATCGCCGAGTGCACGACGGGGGTGCCGACCGACATCGCCTCGACGAGAGGGAGGCCGAACCCCTCGGAGCGGCTCGCGTGGACGGAGACAGCTGCGCCGGCCACCACGGCGGCCAGGTCGGCATCCGTCAGCCGCCCGAGCAGGTGGACGCGGTCGGACGCCTCGGGAGTGGCGTCACCCCACCCGGCGGGCCCGACCACAGCGAGGTGCACGTCGGGCGGTAGCTGGTCGAGGGCTCGGATGATTGTCGGCAGACCCTTGCGCGGTTCCAGCGTCCCGACCGCGACCAGGTAGCGCTCAGGGAGGCCTAGCCGGGTGGTCACGGCCGCGACGGCCCTGGCGGGGGGCGGGGCGGCGAACGCCTGAGCGACCCCCTCTCCGATCACCTCGACCCGGCGGAGGTCGACGTGCCGGGCAAGCTCGGTCGCGACGGCCAGGGTGGGGACGACGACCGCGTCTGCGGCCCGCGCGGCCAGCCCGATCATGCGTCGATGCCATGCGACGCCGCGGGGGGTGAGGAGATCCGGGTGCGTGTACGGCACGGCGTCGTGGATCGTGACCACCAGCGCCCCCGTGCGCAGGCGCGGCGCCATCGGGGCCAGCGGCGTCGTGGCATGCACGACGTCGCCGCCGACGAGCGGAGGCAAGCCACGTTCCCACAGGGCGGTGAGTGCTCGCCTCGGGGCCGGGAGCCGGCGCGGCCCCGCAACGCCGCTGATGCGCGCGGCGCGGACGTCGCGGTGCCAACCGACGACTCCCTGCACCTGCCAGTCCGGCGGGGTCATGACGGCGAGGCTGCGTCCGACCTCGCGCGTGTATCGACCTGTCCCGCCGGGGACGGGCGCGAGGCACTGCTCGGTGACCAGCGTGAGGACGGGCACGATCTCAGTCCTCCCGGCCGCGGGTCTGCCACCACAGCCGCGCGGCGAGGCCAGCCCGGAGGGCGAGACGGAGCGGAGCCTGGTACGGGCGCGGATAGCGCTGGGCCAGGTACCGGTAGGCACTCTCGTGGTGGGCCCGCAGCATCGCGGTCGGACGGGATCGCCAGGAGTGGCCCTGGTCGTGACCGACCCGCGCCTGGGGGACATAGACGCTCGCCCAGCCCCTCTCAGCCAGGCGCCACCCGAGGTCGACGTCCTCGAAGAACATGAAGTAGTCCTCATCGAACCCGCCGACCTCCGCGAGCGCGGAGCGCCGCAGCAGGAGGCACGACCCCGAGAGCCAGTCGACCACACGGTCACGGCTCGGGTCGCGCCCCTCCTGTCGGTACGCCCGGGACCACGGATTGCTGGGCCACAGCCGCGACAGCAGCGCGTGACCAACGCCCGTCCGGATCGACGGGAAGGCCCGAGCGGACGGGTAGAGCTTGCCGTTCGACTCGATCACGGCGGGTCCGAAGGCGCCGGCCTCGGGCCATCGTGCCGCGTGCTCGAGCAGGATGTCGATGGACCCCGGTTCGAACCGCACGTCGGGGTTGGCGACGACCACCCAGTCTGTGGCGGCGTCGGCCAACCCCAGGTTGGCCCCGCCGCCGTAGCCGCAGTTCCGTCGTGATGTGATGACCCGCGCCCACGGCGGGAGGTCGGCCTCGGGCGGCGGGACGGTCGAGGCGTTGTCGACGACGATGACCTCGACCGAGCGGTCGGACGCCGCCGGGACCGACCCGAGGAACGTCTTCAGGGCGTCGTGGGAGTTGAAGAACACCGTCACGATACGCAGGTCGGGCGTCGGGCGTGGCGTCACGGGGTCGGAGCCTACTGTGTGGGCGTCGGAGTCGTTCAGCACGTGCGGGAGATGAGCCGCGGCGGAGTAGCGTCCTCCGTCGGTTCGGGCGCCGTCGTCTCGGCCGTCGTCGCGTCGGTGGCCCCGCCGCTCTCGGGCGTCGCAGTGCCCGCGACAGCGGTCGTGTCGGCGGTTGCTGTGCTGTCCGCTGTCTCCGTCTCGCCGGCGTTCTCGGCCGCGGACGCAAGCTCTGGGAGCACGGTCGAGAGCGGCTGATCCATCGCAAGCGCCGCCCACACCTCGTCGGCATTGTCCGCCAGCTGCAGACGGTTTCGGTCGTTCCTGTGCTCCGTCACCGGGATCGTGACGAAGTCGACCGCGTCCATGGAGATGCCCCGCATCGAGGTGGCGAGGCCAACCAGGGACGGGATCTGGGCGAGGCCCGGGCTCGTCGTCAGGGACTGGGTCGCCGCAGAGAGGAACCGGTAGAGCTCGGAGGCATTGGTGAGGAGGTTCTTCTCCATGACCTCCGCCAGCATGACCGAGAGCAGCTGCTGCTGACGGTCGATACGTCCGATGTCTCCGCCGTCGCCGATGTTGTGACGGGCACGAGCGAGCTGAAGCGCCTGCTGGCCATCCAGCTTCTGCGCTCCGGCGGGCAGATCGAGGCCTGTGTAGTTGTCCCACAGCGGTTCCGCGAGGCAGACGTCGACACCGCCGATGGCGTCGACCATGTTCTTGAACCCGGCGAAGTCGACGAGCACGTACTCATCAACGGTGATACCGGTCATGGCCTGCACCGTAAGGACGGTGCAGGCCACCCCGAACTGCTTGGCCTCGTCCGAGCCGGTCTCCGACTGCTGTGAACCCTGAGCAATCGCGGAGTTGAACATCGCGTCGGCGTAGGAGCTGGTTGAGCTGCCGTCAGGGAGCGGGCAGGACGGGATCGGAATCTTGAGGTCGCGGGGAATCGAGACGGCCTCGATCCGGGTGCGGTCGGCAGAGACGTGGACCAGCAGCGTCGTGTCCGATCGCATGCCGACGGTCTGGTCATCGACCCCACCGAGCTCGCCGTTCTCCCCCGTGCGCTCGTCGCTCCCCATCACGAGGATGTTGAGGGCGCGCCCGGCGTTCGGGTCGTCATACGTCGGGTCGGGGGTGGGGGTCGTTGTCTCGGATGGTGTGGAGGCAGAGCTGACCAGGGCGTTCACGTCGATCGACGTGATGTTGTTCTGGATGTCGATGTACGCGTACGCGGCCCCCCCCAAGAGGAATGCGAGCACTCCCGCGCCGGCGGTGAGCAGTGCCCGCGGGCCAGAGTGCCGCGCATTGCGGCGGGCATGGCGCCACCGGGGTCTACGAGATCGACTCACCAGTCGATCGTAGGTGGCGTGGGGAATCAGTCGGCGATGAGTCCGAGGCCATGATGAGAGCCGGTGGTAGAGGTTTCGTGAAGCGAGGGCCTACGCCTCGAGGACGACGTCGGCGTCGGAGGACCACGCGCGCACCGCGACGGCTCCCCACCACGTCTCCCCGGTCCCGCCCGGCCCCTCGCGGCCGAAGAGGTCGGCGAACGTCCACGTCCGCCCGTCCAGCTCCAGCGCGGTCCGGGCCGCCTCCGTCGTCCGGACGGGCCCGAGGTCGTCCGGCTGCGCCGCGACGTCGGCCGCACCGTCGAGCGCCCCGGCCGGGAGCCCACCCACGACCCGGAGCGCGAACGACGCCATGGGCACGAGCACCACGAGCTCGACGCCGTCGCGCACGGCGTCCTTGGCCGCGGAGGCCGACGCGGTCACGAGCACGTCGGGCAGCTCGGAACCGCCGGGAGGGTGCTCAACGTCCGGCGCGTCGACGATCTCGGCCGCGACGACGGTCGCGCCGGTCAGCCACGCGCCCGTCGCCCAGGCGAGCGTGCGCCAGTGCAGGGGCAGGTCGAACACGACGCGGGTGCCGGGTCCGGCGTCGATCTCCTCGACGAGCAGGTTCGCAACTTTGTTCGCCCACGTCGCGCTGACCCGGCCGGACAGCTCGAGCCGTTCGGGTGTGCCGTCGACGACGCCGGTCCAGCTGAGCCGGGGGAGCGGTCCGCTGGCCGCCAGCGAGGCGAGCGCGGAGGACACGCGCGGGGCGCCGTCGGAAGGGCTCGGGATCATGCCCCCAACCTAGGTCGAAACCCGCTCGACACGCCGATGTCCACACTTTCGTTACGCCCCAGCGGCTTGACGGGACGGGATTACACGCGTGTAATTCAGGTACGCCCTGTGGGGGCACACGGCGCACACGATCTGGAGGCATACGGATGTGGAACATCCTCGGCGAGGGACCGCTCTCGTCGCCGACCGCCTGGAACGCGATCAATCTTGGACCATTCACGGGCGAGGGGGCCCTCGAGTGGCAGGAGCGCGCCCTGTGCGCGCAGACGGACCCGGAGGCGTTCTTCCCTGAGAAGGGCGGATCCACGCGGGAGGCCAAGCGGGTCTGCGCCTCCTGCGAGGTCCGGGCGGAGTGCCTCGAGTACGCGCTGGCCAACGACGAGCGTTTCGGCATCTGGGGCGGGCTGTCGGAGCGGGAGCGTCGGCGCCTCAAGCGCCGCGCCGTCTAGCCGCCTCCGGAATCCGAGGCCATCGCCATCGTGACGTCAGCCGTGTCAGGGCGCGAGCATCCGAGCGTGCTCGCTCTCGTGGTGACCCGCGGCGTGAGTCCGTGGCTCCCCGACGCCCTGCGCGCCCTCGCCGCCTCGCGGCGGGCTCCCGAGCGGGTCGTCGTCGCCGTCGTCGACCCGGGCGCCGTCGTCGCCGTCTCGACCCTGTGCCAGGAGAGCGGGCTCGCGCACGCCGACGTCGTGCCGGCCGCCGGCGCGGCGACCTTCGGCGCCGCTGCCCGCGCCGTCCTCGACCGCTTCCCCGCCACTCGCAACCAGTGGCTCTGGCTGCTGCACGACGACGCCGCCCCGACGCCGACCGCGCTGACCGCGCAGCTCGCCGCCGTGGAGCAGGCGCAGTCCGTGGTGATCGTCGGCGCGAAGAACGTCGAGTGGAACGCCCCGGACGAGCTCATCTCCGTCGGCGTCGGCATGACCCCCTCCGGTCGGCGGTTCACCGCCATGGAGGAGAGCGAGATCGACCAGGGGCAGTACGACGACCGGTCCGACGTGCTCGCGGTCCCGCTCGCGGGCGCGCTCGTCCGCCGCGACGTCTGGGACGCGCTCGGCGGGCCCGACCCCGCGCTCGGGCCGTACGGCGACGGAGCCGATCTCACCCGGCGCGCCAGGCTCGCCGGGCACCGGGTCGTCGTCGCGCCGCGCGCCGTCGTGCGTCACGCCCGGGCCTCCTACCTCTCCCTGCGCTCTCCCGAGCACGGTCCGCCCGGCCCCTCGGCCGAACCCGACACCGAACGGTCCTGGGCGGCCCGCCGCCAGGCGGTGCTGCACTCGCGGCTGGCGGGCACGTCGGGCGTCGGGTTCGTCCTCGCCTTCCTCGGGATGTACCTGCTGGCGCCCGTCCGGGCCCTCGGCCGGGTCGCGACCAAGGAGTTCGGGCTCATCGGGGCCGAGCTGCGGTCGCCGTTCGTCGCGACGGCCCGGCTCGGCGCCGTGTTCCGCGCCCGGTCCCGCGCCCGGGCGACCGCCGTGCTGCCGCGCCGCGTGCTGCGCCCGCTCCAGGTCGGCCTCGGCGCCCGGCTCGCGGTGTGGCGCGACGCGCGGCTCCAGGCCGCGGCGAGCCGCCGGGCGGCCCGGGCGCGCAGCGAGCTCGAGATCGCCGAGGCGGCGGCGCTCGCCCGGAAGCGGCGCTGGGTGCTGCTCGGCGTCGCCGTGCTGACGGTCGGCGTCGCCGCGGTCGCGCTGGCCCCGCTGATCTTCGCCGGGCCGCTCACCGGCGGCGGCCTGCTCCCCGTCTCCTCGGACGTGCACCGGCTGTGGCAGGACGCCGTCTCGCCGTGGCTCGCCGTCGGCGACGGGCACGCGCTGCTCGCGCAGCCCTTCCTGCTGGTCCTGGCCGGGCTCACCGTCCTGCTCGGCGGCCTGTGGGGCACCCCGGTGTGGGTCGCCGTCACGGTCCTGCTCGTCGGCGCCGTGCCCCTCGCCGGCCTCGGTGCCTGGTTCGCGGCCGGCGCCGCCACCCGCAGCCGCGCCGCTCGCGCCTGGGCCGCGCTCGCCTGGGCGCTGATGCCCCCGCTGCTGCTCGGCGTCTCGCAGGGACGGATCGGCGCCGTCCTCGCGCACGTGACGCTGCCCTGGGTCGCCCTCGGGATCGCCCGAGCGCTGGGCGTCCAGGCTCGCGACGTCATCCTCTCCGGGATGGTCGGGGCGCGCCGCGTGCACGTCTCGGAGACGGACGACGCCGACGGCCGCGTCGACGGGGCGGTCGGCGACCCGGCTGGTGACCCGGCGGCGTCGAGCATCGAGCCCACCGCGCGCCGACGCCCCGCCGGGTCGATCGCGGCCGCGGCCGCCGCCGGTCTCGTCCTCGCCGTGGCGAGCGCCGGTGCCCCCGTGCTGTTGCCGCTGTCGATCGCCGTCGTCGTGGTGCTCCTCGTCCTCCTCCCGCGCCGTGTGCGCGGCCGGGCGCGCCTGCTCCTGGTGCCACTGCCGTCGATCATGCTGCTCGGTCCCTGGCTCGCCGCGCCGTTCACGGCGACCGAGGAGGCCGGGGCGCTGGACGTCGCGCTGCGTCGTCTCCTCGGCGAGGCCGGGGTCCCCGTCGCCTACACGCAGGCCGCGCCGTGGCAGTCGCTGCTGCTGTGGCCCTCCGACCCGACGGCGGAGAGCGTGACGGCGCCGCTCACCGGATCGCTGCTCGTGCTCGCCATCGCCACCGGCGCGAGCGTGCTCGTCGGCGCGCTCGTCGCGCTCCTGCGCTCGGGTCCCCGGGCGCCGGGGGTCCGGCTCGCCTGGCTCGTCGCCGTCCTGGGGCTCGCGGCGGCGCTCCTGCTCCCGCTCGTGCCGGTCGGGACCGTGAGCGGCGCCGACACCGCCGGGCTGGCGCAGCCCGTCGCCGACGCCTGGCCCGGTCCGGCGCTCTCGCTGCTGCTGCTCGGGCTCCTCGTCGCCGGGACGTGTGCGATCGACGGTGCCCGCGACCGGTTGGCGGAGGCGTCCTTCGGGTGGCGCCAGGCCTCCGGGGGCATCCTCGCGCTCGTCCTCGGCGCCGGCGTCGGTCTGGCGGGGGCCGGCTGGATCGCGCTGCTGCGCACCCCGGACGCCGTGCTCGTCGAGGCGCGCGGGGACCGACCGGTGCCCGCCCTCGGCCTGCAGGTCCAGGACTCGGCCGCGGCGAGCCGGGTGCTCTCCATCCTTCCGACGGCCGAGGGGCTCGACGTCCAGCTCTGGCGCGCCGACGGCCCGCAGCTCCTCGACGCCGCGCTGGCCTCGGACGCGCTGACCGGGTCGCTCCTCCACCCGACGACGACGGCGCCGGACGCAGCGACCCAGTCGCTCGCCGTCGCGGTGTCCCAGCTCACGGTCTCCGCCGACGAGGCCGTCCCGGGGCTCGTCGAGCACGCCATCGCCGCGGTCGTCGTGCCGCCCGCCGGCTCGGCCGTCCGGCCCGGCGTCGACGAGACGGCGGCCGCGACGCTCGCGGCCGCGCTCGACGGCACGGCGGGCCTCGAGCGCGTGACGACCAACGCGTCCGGAACGGTCTGGCGCGTCGTCGCGACCGACGGCGTCGCCCGCGTCCGGGTGCTGGACGCCGAGTCCGCCCTGCCGTCGGACACCGTCGAGAACGCCGGCCCGGACCTGCCCGTCGGAGCGCTGGCCTCGGAGGCGGTCACCGCGCGCGGCTCCCTCGCGCCGAGCCCGGACGAGCGCGTCGTCGTCCTCGCCGACCGCGCGGCACCGGGGTGGCGGGCCACGCTGGACGGGCGCGAGCTCGAGACGCGGACGTGGGGCTGGCAGCAGGCGTTCACGGTGCCGGCCGACGCGTCCGGCACGGTCCGCATCGAGTACGACGACCCGGCGCGCACGGCGTGGGGCTGGGCCCAGGGCATCGTCCTCGGTCTCGTGGCGCTCCTCGCGCTCCCGACGCGGCGGCGGGAGGACGCATGACCGACGACGACACGACACCGCGGCTGAGCTCGCCCTACTCGCTCGAGCCCGACCCGGAGCCGCCCGTCCAGCCAGAGGCCGCCGAGCCCGACGAGGTGACGGGGACGGCGGGGGAGACCGACGAGGCCGCGAGCGAGGCCGAGGTGACGGACGCGGACGTCGCGCCCGAGCCGAGCGCTCCGGAGCGCCCGGAGACGACCGCCGCCGGCGACGACTCCCGTCGCGAGACGACGACTGACGACGCGACCGAGGGCGACGTGACGGAGCCGGCAGCAGCCGAGCGGGAGCCCGAGGCGCCAGAGCGCGAGCCGGAGCCCGCCGGTCCGGCGCCCTCCGGCGACGGCGGGTCCGCCGCGGCGACGGCCGTGAGCCCGACGGCCGCGGCGGCGGCCGAGCCCGCGAAGCGTCGGGCTCGGACCTCACGCGCCGAGAAGACGAAGGACGCGGCGCGTCCGGGACGGACAGCTCGCGCGGCGCGTCCGGACCGTGCTGCTCGCCCGCGTCGTCCGCTCGTCACGACCCTGCGCGCGGTGACCGGCCTCGCCGTCGTCGCGCTGGCCGCCGGGGCGGTGGCCGCGGCGGGCACGCTGCCGGCCGGTCCGGAGCTGGCCGCGGCACCGCTCTCGGTCGACGTGCCGCCGACCGAGGTCGCCCTCGTCTGCCCGGCCCCCGCGACGGGCGCGGGCGGCGGCGGTTCCGACGCGGAGCTCGGGGGCGCGTCGGACGTCAGCTCGGCCCTGGTGGCCGGCGTCCTGACGCGCGACGACGGACTCGGTACAGCGACGCTCGGCGCCCTCCCGGACGGGAGCGTCACCGAGCTGGAGCCCGGCGACGCAGCGGCCGCCGGGTCGCTGGCCGCCGTCGAGACCGGCACGGTGCTCCGCGGCGAGCCGACCGGCGTCGCCGCGTTCGCGAGCGCGGGGCTCGCGCAGCGCGCGCTCTCCGGTGACCTGCGCGGCCTGGGCGCCCTGGCGTGCCCCGGCGGCGGGACGACGGCCTGGTTCGTCGCCGGTCGCACGACCGTCGGGTCGAGCACGGTGCTGCAGCTCGCCAACCCCGGCTCGACGCCCGCGACCGTGTCGGTGCGCGCCTGGAGCGAGACCGGCGAGGTGTCGATCGACCGCGGTGAGGTCGTCGTCGCGCCGGGCGAGACCATCGAGCAGGCGATCGAGGCGCTGGCGCCGGACGTGTCGCGGCTCGCCATGCTCGTCAGCTCGCGCGGCGGCGTGATCGCCGCGTCGCTGCGCACGACCGACCTCGACGGGCTCACGGCCGCCGGGCTGGACCTCGTCGGCGCGACGGGCGGCCCGGGGACGGACCTGGTCGTGCCCGGCGTCGTGCTCGGGTCGAGCACCGTCGACGACGGCGACCCGTCCCTCGTGCGTCTCCTCAACCCGGGCTCCGAGCCGGCGGAGGTCGTGCTCGAGCTCGTCGGAGCCGACGGCGTCCACCTCCTCGGCGGCGACCAGCGCTTCGTCGTCGATCCCGGTGTCGTGGCGGAGGTCTCGCTCGCGGGGGCGCCCGCCGGGACGTACGCGCTGCGGGCCACCTCGGACGTGCCGATCGTGGCCGGCGTCTCGCTCGTGCGTGTCGGCGGGCCTGACCCGATCGATCCGGACGTGCCCCTGGTGGACCGGGCCTGGCTCGGCTCCGTGCCGCTCGCGGCGAGCTCGGTGGTCGCGGTGCCGGGGCTGGGCTCGCTGGCCGACCGCGCGGTGCTCGTCCTTGCCGGTGAGGACGGCGGCGCCGACGGCGAGTCCGACGAGGACGCGGCGGAGGCGGCCGACGTCGAGGTCGCGGTCACCGCGATCGGCGCGGACGGTTCCGTCGTGGGCGAGACGTCCGTGACCGTGCCGGCCGGCCGGTCGACGGCGGTCGACCTGACGGCGCTCTCACCGGCGACAGCGCTCGTCCGGCTCGACGCGACCGGCGGCGCGGGTGTCAGCTCCGCGGTCGTGCTGACCTACGCCGACGAGCTGGGCGAGCTCATCTCGGTGGTGCCGGCGACGGAGGACCCGCAGGTCGAGCGCACCGTCCACGTGGCCGTCACGACCGGCTGAGCGCCACCCCTTCAGCGGCCGGCTGCTCCCGGGCGGCGGTCACGCCAGGATCGCGGGCGCCGCGATCTCCCAGCGTTCCCGCCAGGGCCCGATCGGGGTGACGCCGATGTCGTGGAGCCGGTCGTGCCCGAGGACGGAGTAGGCCGGTCGAGGGGCCGGACGCACGAACGCATCGCTCGTGGTCGGTCGCACCATCGCCGGCTCGAGCCCCTGGGCGGCGACCACGGCCTGGGCGAACGTGAACCAGGTCGTCTCACCGGACGAGGTCGCGTGGTAGCAGCCTCCCGGCGCGTCCGACTCGACGAGTCGAGCCACCAGGTCGGCCACGTCGACGGTCCAGGTCGGCTGTCCGACCTGGTCGTCGACGACGTCGAGGTGATCACGCTCGCTCGCGGCGCGTCCGATCGTTCTGGGGAAGCTGCCGCCGCCGGCACCGTACAGCCAGGCCGTTCGCACGACGAGGTGTTCTGCTCCGGCGGCGCGGACGGCCCACTCGCCCGCGGCCTTCGTGCGGCCGTAGGCGGACCGCGGGCGCGCGGGATCGTCCTCGGCGTACGGCGAGTCGGCCGTTCCCGAGAAGACGTAGTCGGTCGAGATCTGGACCAGGCGTGCACCGGCGGACGTCGCCGCGCGAGCCAGGAGCTGGGGCGCGACCGCGTTGAGCAGGAACGCCTCCGGCTCACGCTCCTCCGCGGCGTCGACGTTCGTCCACGCGGCACAGTTGACGACGACGTCGACGTCGCGAACCGCCAGGTCGACCTGGCTCGGGTCGGTGATGTCGACCTCGCCGCGGTCGGTCGCACGCACGTCGTGCTCGCTCGCAAACCGCTGGCAGAGGTCCTTGCCGAGCATTCCTTCCGCACCTGTCACGAGAACGCGCACCTGAGATCTCTCTTTCATTGACACCAAACGATCGGCGGCTTCTGTCGAGCCGTCAGCTCTCACGGTAGCCGGGATCGATGTCCTCGGGGGAGCGGCCGAGCATCTCGGCCACCTGCTCGACGACGACGGCGCGCACGAGCGAGCGCATGTCGTCCGGACCGTCGGCGCGCGCCTCGACGACGCGGCGGTAGAGCACGACGCGCGCGGGCAGGCCGGCGACCGCGTCGCTCGCGAACGAGCGGCCGAGCGGCACGCCGCGCTCCCACGGCGAGGGGTCCGACGGCGGGACCTCCTCGATGCCGAACTCGACGTCGCGCAGCTGCTTCGCCCAGGAGCGCTCGAGCAGCTCGACGGTGTCCAGCACGGCGTCCTCGAACTCCTCGCGCCGGCTCTGCGCCGCTGGCATCCCGGGCGGAAGGAGCGGGCCGCGCAGGCCGCGGCCGCGTCGGTCGCGCCGTCGTCCGGAGCGGCGGGAGGGCAGCGCGAGCGTGTCGAGCGAGTGCGGGTCGTGCACGTGCCCGCCGGTGCGCTCGGGGTCGCGGGAGGCTGCCACACGTCGAGGGTACGCGTCCGCGCGGGCGAGGGTGCGACGGTGGGCGCGGTGCGCCGGTGAGGGCCGGGCCAGCGGGTACCGTTGGCGCGTGAGGATCCGTCAGTGCACCCGTGCCACATGCACGGCATCGGCTGTCGCGACTCTGACGTACGTGTACGCGGACTCCACGGCCGTCCTCGGCCCCCTCGCGACCCACGCCGAGCCGCACTCCTACGACCTGTGCGCCGACCACGCCGAGCGCCTCACCGTGCCGCGGGGCTGGGAGGTCGTGCGGCTCCAGGTGGACCTCACGCCGGCGCCGCCGACGCCGGACGACCTCGTCGCGCTCGCCGAGGCCGTCCGCGAGGCGTCCCGCCCCCCGGCCGCCGTGACCGAGCCGGCGCCGTCAGCCCGCGCGGGCTCCCGCCGCGGGCACCTGCGAGTCCTCGACGGAGGAGAGTGACCGTGACCTCGTTCCCCACGCCATCCGAGCCCGGTGAGACCGGGGTCGTGACCCCTGACGGTCTCGGCTGGGTCCGCGACCACCTGCGCTGCCCGGTGACCGGGACGCGGCTGCATGAGCGGACCGGTCCGGACGGCGAGCCAGAGCTCGTCAACGACTCCGACGAGCGGCCGCTCGCTTACCCCATCAGCGACGGTGTGCCCGTGCTGCTGCCGAGTGCCGGGCGTCCGGTCGTCTAGGACCCCGCAGTGCGACCTTGTCCGGTTCGGTCGTGGCCAGCAAGCTGTTGTCCACCATCGACAGCGCGGCACCGATCGCCATGTGCATGTCGAGGTACTGGTACGTGCCGAGCCGCCCGCCGAAGTAGACCTGCGGCTCGGCCTCGGTCAGCTCGCGGTAGCGCAGCAGACCGGCGCGGTCGGCCGGCGTGTTCACCGGGTAGTACGGCTCGTCGGCGCGCGTGGCGAAGCGGGAGAACTCGCGCATGATGACCGTCTTGTCGGTCGGGTAGTCCCGCTCGGGGTGGAAGTGCCGGAACTCGTGGATGCGCGTGTAGGGGACGTCGGAGTCGGCGTAGTTCATCACGCTCGTGCCCTGGAAGTCCCCGATCGGGAGGACCTCCTCCTCGAAGTCGAGCGTGCGCCAGGACAGCTCGCCCTCCGCGTAGTCGAAGTAGCGGTCGACCGGGCCCGTGTAGACCACGGGCACCTGGCCGACGACGGCCGCCTTGTTGACCGGCTGGGCCGTGTCGAAGAAGTCCGTGTCGAGGCGCACCTCGATGTTCGGGTGGTCCGCCATGCGCTCGAGCCAGGCCGTGTACCCGTCGACGGGCAGGCCCTCGTGCGTGTCGTTGAAGTAGCGGTTGTCGTACGTGTATCGCACGGGCAGGCGGGAGATGATCGACGCCGGGAGCTCTCGCGGGTCGGTCTGCCACTGCTTGGCGGTGTAGTCGCGGATGAACGCCTCGTACAGCGGGCGACCGATGAGGTTGACCCCCTGCTCGTCGAGGTTCTCCGGCGTCCGGCCGCCCAGCTCGGCCGCCTGCTCGCGGATCAGCTCACGCGCCGCCTCCGGTCCGTGCGCCGACCGGAAGAACTGGTTGATCGTGCCGAGGTTGATCGGCATCGGGAACACCTCGCCGCGGTGCGTCGTGTACACGCGGTGCACGTACGGCGTGAACGCCGTGAACCGGTTGACGTACTCCCAGACCCGCTCGTTCGACGTGTGGAACAGGTGCGCCCCGTACCGGTGCACCTCGATGCCGGTCTCCGGCTCCGCCTCGGAGTACGCGTTCCCTCCGATGTGGTGCCGCCGATCGATGATCAGCACCCTACGGCCCCGCTGGGCCATCTGCTCGGCAACGGTGAGACCGAACAGGCCCGAACCGACCACGACGAGATCAGACATCTAGACGGTTCCATTCGAGGTTTCGGCGACGTCGGGGTTTGCGGCGATCCGCGTCGACGCCGGAGTCGGATGGCCCGAGGGTATCGCGGCCGGTGGAGCGGCAGGGGCATGCCACGTCCTACGATCTGTCGTTGGCGTAGGTCGCGCCGACTGACGTGGCACCACCGGCACACAAGGGGAACCGCATGTCCGCCCAGCACGGGACCAGGGCGATCCTCGCCGCACTCGCGGCGAACCTCGGGATCGCGATCACCAAGTTCATCGCGTTCCTCCTGACCGGGTCGAGCTCGATGCTCGCCGAGTCGGTGCACTCCATCGCGGACTCGGGCAACCAGGTGCTCCTGCTGTTCGGGGGCCGCCGCGCGACCCGCAAGGCCGACGCCTCGCACCCGTTCGGCTACGGCCGCGCGCGCTACTTCTACGCGTTCATCGTCTCGATCGTGCTGTTCACCCTCGGTGGCTGCTTCGCGATCTACGAGGCGGTCGAGAAGTTCCGCCACCCGCACCCGATCGAGGGGCAGTGGTGGTGGGTCCCGCTCGCGGTGCTCGGCGCGGCGATCCTCATGGAGAGCTACTCCTTCCGCACGGCGATCCACGAGGCGCGACCGCACAAGGGCTCGGGGTCGTGGTGGCAGTTCATCCAGCGCTCGAAGTCGCCGGAGCTGCCCGTCATCCTGCTCGAGGACTTCGGCGCGCTCATCGGCCTCGTCTTCGCGCTGTTCGGCGTCGGGATGACGCTGCTGACCCACGACGGACGCTGGGACGCCGTCGGCTCGGCCGCGATCGGCGTGCTGCTCGTGTGCATCGCGTTCGTGCTGGCGCGGGAGACCAAGTCGATGCTCCTGGGGGAGGGCGCCGAGGCCGGGGTGGTCGCCGCGCTCGAGGACGCGCTCGTGGGCGCCGCGGTCCCCGGTGGGTCCGGCGTCTCCTCGGTCATCCACCTGCGCACGCTCTACGTCGGCCCCGAGGACCTGCTCGTCGCGGCCAAGATCGAGGTGCCGGCCGCGTCGTCGGCCGCGCAGGTCGCGGCCGCGATCGACGGGGCCGAGGCCCGCGTCCGCCAGGCCGTCCCCGAGGCCACGCTCATCTATCTGGAACCGGACCTGCGCCGGGCCGTCGCCGGCTGACGGACGGTCCCCGGCCCAGGTCGCACTACCCTGGTGGACCGTGACCTCTCCTGAGAAGCAGACCAGCGGCTCGCTGGACCACCGCGTCCGCGACCTCTCGCTCGCCGAGGCCGGCCGGCACCAGATCCGGCTCGCGGAGCACGAGATGCCGGGCCTCATGGCGCTGCGCCGGGAGTACGCGGACACCCAGCCGCTGGCCGGCGCGCGGATCGCGGGCAGCCTCCACATGACCGTGCAGACCGCCGTGCTGATCGAGACCCTGGTCGCGCTCGGCGCCGAGGTCCGCTGGGCGAGCTGCAACATCTTCAGCACGCAGGACGAGGCGGCCGCGGCCGTCGTCGTCGGGCGGCCGGAGAGCGGCGGGACGCCCGAGGACCCGCGCGGGGTCCCGGTGTTCGCCTGGAAGGGCGAGACCCTCCCGGAGTACTGGGAGTGCACGGACGAGATCCTGCGCTGGATCGACCCGGCGACGGGGGAGGACGTCGGCCCCACGCTCATCCTCGACGACGGCGGCGACGCCACCATGCTCGTCCACGAGGGGGCCGCGGCCGAGCGCCGCGGCGGCGTCGAGGCGGACCCGCAGCCCGGTGAGCGCGGCTACTCCGCGGAGAAGCTCGTATTCCTCGAGACGCTGCGGCGCAGCCTCGCCCGGGACCCCGAGCGGTTCACGCGGCTGGCCCGCACCATCCGCGGCGTGAGCGAGGAGACGACGACGGGCGTCAACCGCCTCGCCCAGCTCGCGGCGCGCGGTGAGCTGCTGTTCCCCGCGATCAACGTCAACGACTCCGTCACCAAGTCCAAGTTCGACAACCGCTACGGCATCCGGCACTCGCTCCCCGACGGCCTCAACCGCGCGACCGATGTCCTGATCGGCGGCAAGACGGCCTTCGTCGTCGGGTACGGCGACGTCGGCAAGGGCGCGGCCGAGGCCCTGCGCGGCCAGGGCGCCCGCGTCATCGTCTCCGAGATCGACCCCATCTGCGCGCTCCAGGCCGCGATGGACGGCTACCAGGTGGCGAACCTCGACGACGTCGTCGGCAGCGTCGACTTCATCATCACGACGACGGGCAACGTCAACGTGGTGGGCCTCGACCACATCCTCCGGATGAAGGACAAGGCCGTGCTCGGCAACATCGGGCACTTCGACAACGAGATCGACATGGCGGCCCTCGAGGCCCTCCCCGGTGTCGTCAAGACCGAGATCAAGCCGCAGGTGCACGAGTGGACGCTGCCGGCGGTGTCGGCGCAGGACGCCCCGGACGGCCTCGAGCGGGGCGAGCGCAGCGTCATCGTCCTGTCGGAGGGGCGCCTGCTCAACCTGGGCAACGCGACGGGGCACCCGAGCTTCGTCATGAGCGCGTCGTTCGCCAACCAGGTCCTCGCGCAGATCGAGCTGCACCGTGGCGCCGAGGAGGACGCCGAGGCACACGACGACGAGGAGAACGCCGCGCCCGGCCTGTCCCGGCTGCCGAAGATCCTCGACGAGAAGGTCGCCCGTCTCCACCTCGAGGCGCTGGGTGCGCGGCTCACCGAGCTCACCAAGGACCAGGCGGAGTACATCGACGTGGACGTCGCCGGGCCGTACAAGCCGGAGCACTACCGCTACTGACGCGGGCGCGTCGACGGCTCGGAGAGCCGGTGCGCCGGTGTGACGGTCCCCGTCACCCCGGTGCGTCCCCTCGTCGCGGCCACCCGCGCCCTCGCCCGTCTCATTGCGTGGACACCTCGACGATGCCGTGCGCTCCGTCGCCGCGTCGCGGTTTGACGACGTCGGCGACGGGTCGCGGACCCCTGTCGCCGTGTGACGCGGACCACAGTCGCGCCTGAAGCGCATCAGTGATCGTGGATGATCGGATGTGATTGAACGAGGATTATTCTAAGGGGTAGCAATAGGGCGCGCATCGGGCTAGCGTTCCGTCCACCGGTCGTGCGGCCCGCGTCGTGGCGGGGGGTGCCGATCGGTGATGATCACTTTGCTTCGCCCGATCAAAGAGGACCGCGATGCCTACCGCCCTGACCCGGACGCGCCGTGGCGCGCGCCGCATCGGTGCCAGCCTGACCGCTGCGCTCGTGCTCACGCTCGGCCTGTCGACCGCCGCCCCGGCCCTGGGAGCGACGGCCGACGAGGTCGCCGCAACCCCCTCGGCCACCGAGGACCCCGTCGCGACGTCGGCCGGGACCCCGGCGGAGGAGTCGGCGGAGTCCGCCGCCCCCGATGCGGCCGTCCCGTCCACGCCCGACGCCGCCGCCCCCGAAGCGGCCGCCCCGTCGACTCCCGCCGACCCCGACCCCGACGCAGCCGCCCCGGCCCCCGCCGCCCGCGCGGCGGTCACCGCGCTCGCGGCGACGCAGGCCCAGTCCGTCACCGTCGCGACCACGGTTGGCGCCGCGCCCGCGCTCCCCGCGACGGTGCGCCTGTCGAGCGACGGGGGCGACGTGACCGTCCCCGCCGCGTGGGACGCCTCCGGTCTCGACCTCACGACCCCCTTCGCGTCGGTGACGGTCCCGGGCACGGCGGACCTCGACGGCGAGGACGTGGCGCTGTCCGCCACGGTCTGGGTCGTCCCGGCCGACCTCGTCTACCTCATCGACACGGGCCGGGTCGCGCCGAACACCTCCGACCTCTACGACGCCGCCGCGGCGCTCGCGCCCGGCTCGCTCCTCAACGACGTGCCCGACCGGCGCGTGACCGCGGACGCCGACACCTGGGGCTACATCGAGCGCAACCCCGCCAACGACCAGAAGGTGTCGGTGACCCCGGGCAACGCCGCCGACTTCGCGTCCTCCTTCACGGGCGACGAGAACGACGCCGACGAGGGCCTCGTCTACCGCCTCACGCTCGACCCCGGCACCTACCGTGTCCACGCAGCGCACGTGCCGCGGCGCACGCAGGCCCACGGGAGCTGGCTCAACGTCGACGGCCAGAAGGTCGACCAGAGGACCGTCCAGGTCACGCAGTCCGCCGACGGCATCCACCCGCCCGTCTGGGTCACCCACGACCTCACGCTCACCCGGCGCACGACGATCAGCCTCGAGACGCAGAAGCTCCAGGCCTCCGGCGGCTACAACGCCCACCTCGGCCTCGTCGCCGTCGAGCGCCTCGCCGGTCCGCCGGCGCCGCAGGCGTGGGCCGGCACCGCCACCCTGTTCCGGCTCGAGGGCGAGAGTGCCGTCACGAACGCGACGGTCACCTGGCCCGCCCGGGCCGACGCCGACCGGTACGAGGTGCTCGTCGACGGCGAGGTCGTCGGCTCCGCCACGGGCGACACCCTCGACGTGCTCGGTCTCGAGCCGGACCGCGCACACGTGCTCGAGGTCCGCGCCTATGCGGGCGAGTCGCTCGTCGCGTCCGACGAGCTCGCGCCGCTGACGCCGTTCACGCCGTCGTCGTCCCCCATCGTGTGGGACAACACGGCCGCGGGGTCGAGCCTCACGCCGCCCGGCACGCCGACCGGCATCCTCGTCGGCGGCACCTACTACTCCTACGGCACCGACGCGTCGGGCTCCGGCGCCGAGCGCACGGTGACGATCTGGGAGCGCTCCTCGGCCGACGGCATCGCCTTCGGCCCGAAGCGCGCGCTCGCGACGCTGACCGACGCGAAGCTCGAGGGTTTAGGCGCCCGACTCAACCCGACGACGGGCCGCGTCGTGATCGACGGCCACTACGAGAACGGCTCGGACTACACCCTCGCGCAGCACTACTTCGCTGAGGTGACCCCGGGCGGGGCGCTCGTCGAGACGTACAACGCCCGGCCGCTCGGGCTCGACGCGCGCGATGCCTCGGTGTTCGTCGACGATGACGGCGCCGCCTACCTGCTGGCCGCGACGCGCACCAACAGCGACGTCTCGATCATCGCGCTCGACGAGCGCTGGACCGCACCGACGGAGCTGGTCGCGACGGCCTTCGTCGGCGAGCACCGCGAGACGCCGAGCATCACCCGGCGCGGCGACACCTACTACTTCTTCTCCTCGCGCGCCTCGGGCTGGTACCCGAGCCAGGCGATGTACGCGTCCGGCACGGACCTCGCGGGGGAGTGGACGTCGCTGCGCGAGATCGGCAACGCCGCGACCTTCGGGACCCAGTTCAACTCGGTCCGGACGCTGGACGGCGCCGACGCGATGGTCGGCTACCGATGGGGCGCGCAGTTCCACCACCCCGACGCCGGCGGCACGTACCCGCGGATGTTCCCGCTGACGCTCGACGGGGGCGTCGCGAGCGCCGAGTTCTACCCGACGCTCGAGTACTACCCGTCCGTCGGCCTCGTCGGCGTCCAGCCGGGGGAGAACCTCACCCGCGGCGCGGCGGTCTCGGCCTCCAGCCAAGCCGCCGGGTCGGCTCCGGCCGGCGTGGTGACCGATGGGGCGGATCTCGCCTCCTCCGGCTACTTCCAGGGCGGGAGCCACCCGTACACGCTCACCGTCGACCTCGCCGGGCGCGCCGTCGTCGACGCGGTCCGGCTGACGACGCGGCTCGTCACGGGTTCCGAGACGGCCTACCGCTACACGATCGACGGTTCCCTCGACGGCGCGGCGTGGACGACGCTCGTCGACCGCTCCGACAACTGGCAGGTCGGGTTCCTCGCCGACGACGTGACCGACGAGGGGGAGTACCGCTTCCTCCGGCTGTCCGTCACCGGCATCTACAACGTCACGAACGACAACGCGGCCACCTGGGCCGACGGCGTCATCGAGCTGGCCGCCTTCGGCGAGCGGGTCGAGGGCGAGCTGCCCGAGCCGAGGCCCGCGCGCCAGACCGAGACCATCCGGACCGCGACCTTCCAGGGCGAGGAGCCCGAGCTGCCCGAGCGGGTCGGCTTCGTCGACGTCGTCGGCAACGCCGTCCAGGTGCCCGTGACGTGGGACGTGGCCGACTACGACTTCGACCGGCTGTACGCCGAGTACGTCGTGACGGGGACGACGCGGGACGGGGTGGTCGCCACCGCCGTCGTCGAGGTCCTGCCCGACGGCCTCGCGTACTACGTCGACTCCGGGACCGTCGGCCGGGCGTCGACGCCGTACGCCGCCGCCGCGGCGCTCGCGAGCTCCGCGGGCGCGGCGCTGCTGAACGACGCGTCCGACCGGCAGGCGAGCGGGACCGGCTGGGGCTACGTCGCCGACGCCGGCTACGACGGCACGCGCACCCCGAGCCCCGACACCCCGGGGGACCGGACGAGCCAGGGCCTGTACGGCAAGAACGCCCCGTCGACGGCTCCGCTGACCTACCAGCTCCCGGTGACCGAGGCGGGCACCTACACCGTGACCGTCGGCGCCCAGGAGTGGTGGAGCGGGCCGCGGACGTTCACGGCGAGCATCTCGGGCGGCGGGCTGACCGCCCCCGTGCAGATCGGCTCGCCCGTGACGGTCTCCTCGAGCAACCGCACCGGTCTCGTCACGGGCACGGTCGAGGTCCCGCAGGCCGGCGTCCTCACGCTGGCGCTCACCCGGACCGCCGGGACGGAGGCGCCGGCCCTGTCCTGGCTGGCGCTCGCGCGCGGCGAGCACGTCGTCGACACGACCCCGGTCGTGGTCGCGGCGCCGACCTCCTCGCTCCCGCCCGGCGTCCAGTCGGACCAGGCCGAGGTCGAGCTGGCCAGCGCCACCGCCGGCGCGGCGATCTACTACACGCTCGACGGGTCGACACCGTCCGTCACGAACGGGACGCGCTACACCGCGCCGATCCGGCTCACCGCGTCGGCGACGCTGCGCGCGGTCGCCCTGCGCAACGGGTTCTCCAGCGCGGTCAGCAGCTTCGAGTACATCGTGGAGCCCCTGCCCGTTGACGGGTACACCTCCGTCCCGATCGGCCGGCCCTGGTTCGACACCGACGGCGACACGATCCAGGCCCACGGCGGCGGCTTCCTGCAGCACGACGGCTGGTTCTACTGGGTCGGGGAGAACAAGAGCCACAACCGCGCCGTGCTGCACGCCGTGTCGCTCTACCGGTCCAAGGACCTGCTCAACTGGGAGTTCGTCCACGACCTGGTGACCACCGAGACCCCCGGGGTGTGCGAGACCGGCACCTACGCCGAGGCGGAGTGCAAGTGGGAGCGGCCGAAGCTGCTCTACAACGAGGAGACGGACACCTTCGTCCTGTGGGGTCACTGGGAGACCGCCGACTCCTACGCGGCCTCGCACCTCATCGTCGCGACGAGCCCGACGATCGACGGCGACTACACCGTCGTCCGCAACTTCCGGCCCGGCGTCGGCGAGATCGCGACGGACGCGGCCGACCCGACCTACCCCGGGACGGACGGGAACTGGGGCTACGGCTCACGCGACTTCACGGTCTTCAAGGATCCCGACTCCGACGCCGCGTACCTGTTCAGCGCGCAGGACCACCAGGACATGCGCGTGTACCGGCTCACGGACGACTACACCGACGTCGAGGTCGACACCTCCTACCCGCTGTTCGTCGGCGGGCACCGCGAGGCGCCGGCCGTCGTCAAGGTCGAGGGGCGCTACTACGTCGTCACCTCCGGGCAGTCCGGCTGGTACCCGAACCAGACCCGGGTGGCCTCGACGGACGACCTCGGCAGCCCCGACGGGTGGAGCGAGCTGTCGATGATCGGCAACAACACCTCGTTCTACAGCCAGCCGACGAACATCATCACGCTGGAGAACGAGGCGGGCGACCGCTCGTTCATCTACATGGGTGACCGGTGGAACTCCAAGATGCTCGGGGCCTCGACCTACGTGTGGCTCCCGCTCACCATCGGCGAGGACGGCGTCGAGCTGACCTACCAGCCGGGCTGGAGCTTCGACATGGCCTCCGCCAGCATCGACATCCCCGGCGCGGAGCTGCTCTCCCAGGGCAAGCCGGCGACGGCGAGCTCCGAGGCGTCCGCGACGGGGGAGAAGGGCCCGGCTGGCGCCGCGAACGACGGCGTCGTGACGAACACCGCGCTCTCCGGCGACTCGACCAACTTCTGGCAGCCGTCGACCGTCCCGGCCACGTGGACCGTCGACCTGGGGGAGCCGCGCGAGCTGAGCCGGATCGACCTGTCCTGGCGGCAGTGGAACGGCTCGGAGACGCGGTCGACCTACTCGATGCTCGGCTCGCTCGACGGCGAGACGTGGACGACGCTCGCCGACCGAGAGAGCAACCGGCTCGTCGCGTTCACGACCGACGACCTCGCGGGCAGCTACCGCTACGTCCGGGTCGCGCTCTCGTCCGTCGTCAACGACCACAACGGCAACGCGGCCGCCTGGGCGGCCGGCCTCGTCGAGGTGCAGGTCTACGGGCCCCCGCCCGTCCCGTCGCCCACCGGCGTCTCGGTGACGCCGGCGACCGCGTCGGTGGAGGTCGGGGCGAGCGTGACCCTGACGGCATCGGTCGAGCCGGCCGGCGCCGACCAGGACGTCACGTGGACCTCGTCGGACGAGTCGGTCGCGACGGTGTCGCGGGACGGCGTCGTCACGGGGGTCTCGGCCGGTGAGGTCGAGGTCGTGGCCAGCTCCGTCGCCGATCCGGCGATCACCGGGACGGCGACCGTGACCGTGACGGCGACCCCCGCGGGCGACCCGGCGTTCCCGGGGCACGACGCGCTGACGCCCGACACCCGCGGCTCGGTCACGCTCGACCGTGACCGGGTCGAGGTGGGCGGCAGCGTCGTCATCCGGGGGCTGGGCGAGCGCGAGCGCGTCTACGTCTGGGTGGCGTCCGACCCGGTGCCGGCCGGCTGGCTGGACGTGCGCGACGGCGCGGCGACGCTGGTGCTGCCGGCGGCCGTCGAGATCGGCGACCACCAGGTCGTCGTGCTCGACGAGGACGCGGAGCTCGTGGGCTGGGCGCCGCTCGAGGTCGTCGCCGACGACGGCGGGACCGAGACGCCGACCGGCGGCGAGACGCCGACGGGTGGTGGCACGCCGACCGGTGGTGGCACGCCGACCGGCGGCAGCGGGTCGCCGACCGGCGGTCCGAGCGACGGTGGCCCGAGCGGGACGTCGAGCGGCGGCGCGTCGACCGGTGGCGCGTCCGGTACTCCGGGCGCATCGGACGGGCTGATCGACACGGGTGCCACCCCGGCGCCGGTCCTGGCCCTCGCGGCCGTGCTCCTGCTGCTGGGTGCCGGCGCGCTCGCCGTGCGCCGCCGTCGCGCCCTGGGCTGACGCCCCGCGTCGAGCCGGCCCTCCGGCCGTGAGGGCGGACCTCCGCGAGGTCTGCCCCACGCCCGGGGGGCCTCGCTCGGGACGGGAGCCGGAGCTAGCCGCGCGGGCGCAGGTCGGCGTGGACCAGGGCGAGGACGAGTGCGCCGATCGGTGCCGTGACCGCCGCGGAGACCGCCCCGCCGACGACCCAGGCGACCGCCGTGCCCGCGCCGTCGCCCACACCGGCGAGCCAGGTCGAGAGCCAACCGAACGGGCCGGAGATCACGCCGCCGGCCAGGGCCAGCACGATGCTCGTGAGCAGCCAGACGCCGACGAGACGCCACCGCGCCCCGCGCGCGAGCCGCGAGCTCCGGGCGAGCGCACCGCCGGGGAGCGCGGCGGTGGGCGCGACGTGCTCGGGCAGCGCGAGCGCGAGCACGGGCAGCAGCCACAGCGCGAGCACGACGACCCCGATCGCCACCGCGACCCCACCGCCGATCGCGACGCCCCACGCCCCGGCGGCCCCGAACGCGAGCAGCCAGACGACGGGCAGCGCCACCAGGGCGCCGATGGCGACGGCGAGCAGGAGCGCGAGGCCGACCGCGCCCGCGGCCCGCGGCCGGAGCGCGGCCCACACGGCGGCGACCGACGGCCGGGTGGGAGCGCGTCGCAGGTCGTCGTCCGTCGACAGCCCGCCGCCGGCGCGATCGACGACGACGGCGGCCGCGCCCGCGCACAGCGCCGTCGCGACGAGGCCGGTCACCCACGCGATGACCGAGACGACGGCGCTCGCGGCGAGCGCCGGGAGCTGGGCGTCCAGGTCGGTGAGGTCCTCGGTCCCGAGCGCCTCGACGTAGCCGCGCAGGCCGAGGGCCGCGGCGAGACCGCCCTCGACGAGCGCCAGGACGCCGACGATCGCGCCGCCGAAGGCCCAGGTGACGCCCGGCGCCCAGCGGATCGTGGCGATCGTCCGGTCCATCAGCTCGCCGAGACCCAGCAAGGGACGCGCGCTGTCCACCGGGACGTCGGACGTCGGTTCGGACGGTGTCTGTCCCCAGGTGGGCTCACCCCAGCCGCGCGGACCGCTCATGGATGCCACCATAGGGGCATGACCTGCACCATCCTCGTGGTCGACGACGACCCGGCAATCTCGGAGATGATCGGCATCGTGCTGGCCTCGGAGGGCTTCGAGGCCGCGTTCTGCCAGGACGGTGAGCACGCCATCGAGGTGTTCAACGAGGTCGGGCCCGATCTCGTGCTGCTCGACCTCATGCTCCCCGGCAAGGACGGGATCGAGGTGTGCCGCGACATCCGCCGCCTGGCCGACACGCCCGTCGTCATGCTGACCGCCCGGAGCGACACGATCGACGTCGTCCGCGGGCTGGAGGCGGGCGCCGACGACTACATGGTGAAGCCGTTCAAGCCGCAGGAGCTCGTGGCGCGCGTGCGCGCCCGGCTGCGCCGGCAGGACCACGACGCGTCGGAGCGCCTGCACATCGGCGACCTCGTCATCGACGTCGCCGGCCACCGCGTGATGCGCGGGAACGAGCAGATCCAGCTCACCCCGCTCGAGTTCGACCTCATGGTGGCGCTCGCGCGCAAGCCGTGGCAGGTGTTCAGCCGCGAGGCCCTGCTCGAGCAGGTGTGGGGGTATCGCCACCAGGCGGACACGCGCCTCGTCAACGTCCACGTGCAGCGGCTGCGCGCCAAGGTCGAGAGGGACCCGGAGCACCCGGAGGTCGTCGTGACCGTCCGCGGGGTCGGGTACCGGGCCGGTGCCGCGACCTCCTGAGCGACGCGCCGTCGTCGCCCGGCTCGGCTCGCTGGCCCGCCGGGCGCGGCTGGCGTGGGGATCGTCGCTGCGCCTGCGGGTGCTCGCCGTCACCACGCTCGTCGGCATCATCGCGCTGATGCTCGTGTCGGTGACGCTGTCGGACCGGGTGCGGGACACGCTGTACGACCAGCGCGTCGACGAGGCGCTCGCGGACGCGGCGAGCCGCACGTCGCTCATCCAGACGCAGCTCGACAACACGACGGCGGGGACGCCCGCGCAGATGCAGACGGTCGCGGCCGAGATCATCAAGGCGAACCAGTCGCCCGGCTCGGGTGCCGTCGGAACGCTGCTGCGCCGCAGCCCGTCCGAGGCGGCGGGCATCCCGATCGACTTCACGGTCGGCAGCAGCGTCGAGCTGTCCCCGGAGCTGCGCGAGGCCGTCCAGACGAACACGGTCCAGCAGTGGCAGCCGATCGCCGTCACCACCACGAGCGGTTCCGGCCCCGGCATCGTCGTCGGGGCCCAGGTGCAGATCCCCGACGTCGGGCCGTACGAGCTCTACTTCGTCTACAGCCTCGTGCCGGAGCAGGCCACGCTCCGGCTCATCCAGCAGACCCTCGTCGTCGCCGGCCTGGCGCTGCTCGGGCTGCTCGCCGCCATGGCGTTCTACCTCGCGCGACAGGTGCTCGGCCCGGTGCAGCGCGCCGCGCACGCGGCCGAGCGGATCGCCGCGGGCCGGCTCGACGAGCGGATGAGCGTCGCCGGGCGGGACGAGCTCGCGACGCTGGGCCGCTCGTTCAACGAGATGGCCTCGAGCCTGCAGGACCAGTTCGAGCGGCTGAGCGGGCTGTCGAAGGTGCAGCAGCGCTTCGTCTCGGACGTCTCCCACGAGCTGCGGACGCCGCTCACCACGATCCGGATGGCCTCGGAGATGATCTTCGACGCGCGCGGGGCGTTCGACCCGGGCACGCGCCGCTCGGCCGAGCTGCTCCACACCCAGGTGGACCGGTTCGAGTCGCTGCTCGCGGACCTCCTCGAGATCTCCCGGTTCGACGCGGGCGCCGCCGTCCTCGACGTCGAGCACCTCGACGTGCGCGTCATCGTCCGCCGGGCGGTCGACCTCGCGGCGCCGCTCGCCGAGCGGATGGGCACGACGCTGGTCCACACCGAGCCGGACGAGGCGTGCCGCGCGGACGTCGACCCCCGACGGGTCGAGCGGATCCTGCGCAACCTCCTGGCGAACGCGGTCGAGCACGCGGACGGGAAGCCGATCGACATCGTGGTGAGCGCCGACGAGCGGGCGGTCGGGGTCAGCGTCATCGACCACGGCCTCGGCATGACCCAGCGGCAGACCGAGCAGGTCTTCGACCGGTTCTGGCGCGGCGACCCGTCCCGCGCGCGGACGATCGGCGGCACGGGCCTCGGCCTGGCGATCTCGTCGGAGGACGCGCGGCTGCACGGCGGCCTCCTCGAGGCCTGGGGTCGGCCGGGGGTCGGCGCGACCTTCCGGCTGACGCTGCCGCGCCGGGCCGGCGTCGTCATCACGGACCCGCCCGGCCAGCTCGAGCGGGCGCACGAGGACGTCGAGCCGGAGCCCGTGCGGCACGGGCCATCGCCGGCGGAGCTGCCCGACCTGGAGGAGCTGTGAGGCGGCCGGCGGGTCGCGTCGCGACCCTCGTCCTCGCGCTCGTCGCCTGCCTCGGTCTGGTCGCGTGCGCCCAGCTCCCGACGAGCGGCCCGGTCAAGACCGGGCGGACCGAGGCCCCGGCGGCGGGCACGATCCAGTACGACGCCTCCCGACCCTCGCCCGGCACGCAGCCGCGCGAGCTGGTCCAGGGCTTCCTCCAGGCCGGGGCAGCCGGCCTGTCGGGCGACGACTTCGAGGTGGCGCGCACCTTCCTCACGGCGCAGACCGCGGCCGCCTGGGCGCCGCTGTCCCAGGTGCTCGTGGCGGCGAACGACGAGCCGCAGACGCTCCGCGTGGTGCTGCCCGACGACGCAACCGTCGAGCCTGCGGCCGAGGAGCTGGCGGACGCGGACCGCGTCTCCGTCGTCGTCGAGGTGGTCGCCGTCGGGGGCCTCGACGCGGTCGGTGCGTACCTGCCGGAGATCGGCCGGGCGCCGTCCGAGCTGACGTTCGGTCTCGCGCGCGTCGACGGCGAGTGGCGGATCGAGTCCCTGCCGGACGGGCTGCTGCTGACCGAGGGCACGTTCGCGACGGTGTTCCGACCGGTGCCGGTGGCGTTCCTCAGCCCGGACCACGAGGTGCTCGTGCCCGACGTGCGCTACGTGCCGACGCGGCGGGCCGCGCGCTACGCCGTCGAGCAGCTCCTCGCCGGCCCCGTGCCGTGGCTGGCCGACTCCGTCACGACGGCCGTCCCGGACGGTCTGCGCGTCGACACGGCGGGCGTCGTGCTCAACGAGGCGAACGGGAACGCCGAGGTCCACCTCGACGGGGCCGACGTGCCGCGGGACGTTGCCGACCTGCTCTACGCGCAGCTCCGCCAGACCCTGATGAGCCTGCCGAGCGTGTGGGGCGTCACCGTCTGGTTCGGCGACACCCCGTACGAGCCGGCCGCCGACGTCCAGCTCCCCGAGCTGCCCGGCGGGGTCGGCCAGACGATGATCGCGCTGTCGGGCGGGCGGCTCGTCATGCTGACGGGCGAGGAGCTCGTCCCGCACCCGGCCTTCGCCGCGACGGACGGGACGACCGACGGGTCCGGCGACGGCTCGGCCGGCGCCGAGGCCTCCGGCGCCCCCGAGGCGACCGATGCCGCGACCGCGCCGGAGGAGCCGGCGAACCCGGACGAGCCTGATGCCCCGCCGGAGGAGGCGACCGACACCGGCGCGACCCAGCCCCCGGACACCGGCTCCTGGCGGGCGCCCACGCTGGCCTACGGCACCGATCCGGACGTCGCGGTCGTCGCCGACGAGGACCTGCTCCTGGTCAGGACGACAGGCGAGCAGCGCGTCCTCGCGCAGGGGGGCGACCTGCTGGCGCCGTCGTTCGACCGGTTCGGCTGGGTGTGGTCGGGGACGGCCGACGGCGTGTTCGCGGTGCGCGCCTCCGACGGGGAGCGAGTCGACGTCGCGGTCGGCCCCGACGAGGCGGACGAGGCGGACGGTTCCCTCGGCGCGGCTCTCGGGCCGGTGCTCGGCGTGCGCGTGTCCCGGGACGGCGCCCGCGTCCTCGTCACCCGGCGGGAGGGGGACGACGTCGTCGTCAGCGTCCACGGCATCGTCCGCGGCCGGGACGACGCGCCCGTCTCGATCGGCGACGGCGTCGCGCTCGCGGCGTTCGACGACGTGCTCGGGGCGGTCTGGGCCGACTCGACCGTCGCCGTGACGCTCGGGACCTCGGCCGGCGACGGACCGCTCCTCGCGCGCACGACGACGGTGAGCGGTCCGACCTCGTCGCTGTCGGCGACGGCGCAGCCCGTGTGGGTCGCGGCCGGCGACGGCGTCTCCCAGGTCTTCGTCGCGACGGGCGACGGGCGTCTCCTCGCCCGCGCCGCGACCCGCGGCTGGTCGCCCCTGGCCGAGGACATGGCCTACCCATCCTTCCCCGGCTGACCCAGCGGCCGGCGAGCGGGACGGGGCGGTGCGCGTCGGGAGCCGGGCGTGGCGGGAGGTCCGGGAGACCGTGTCGGCGCTCGCGGACCTCGTGGTCCCGCTCGAGTGCGCCGGGTGCGGCGAGCCGCGGGTCGTCGTGTGCCCCGCGTGCCGGGACGAGCTGCGGCCGGTGGGGCTCGACGCCGACGCCCCGGCGCTCGACGGCAGCTTCCCGGTCTGGGGCCTCGGGCACTACGAGGGCGGGCTGCGGCGCCTGGTGCTCGGCTGGAAGACCGGTGGCCGCCGCGACGTCGAGCTGGTGCTCGCACCCCGCCTGGCGGAGGTCGGCGCGCTCGTGGCCGGCGAGCGCGGCGCCGGAGGTGCGGTCGGGAGCGAGCGCGGCGGGCGCGGTGCGGTCGGTGGCGAGTGCGGCGCGCCCGCGCGCCTCGTCCGGCGCGCGCTCCTCGTCGTCCCGGTGCCCTCGGGTCCGCGCCGACGCCTGCGCGGCCGGCCCGACGTCGCCCGGCTGGCGGCCCCGGTCGCCCGGGGAGCGTCGCTCGCGGGCCGGGACGCGCTCGTCGTCGCCGCGCTGGGCCAGCCGCTGCGCCGGCTGCTGCGTCCGGCCGCGTGGCGTGGTCAGCGCGGCCGGGGCCAGCGCGCCCGGATCGGGGCTGACGGGGCGGGTGGCACCGGCGGGCGCGCTGGCGGCCCGAGCGTGCGGGCCCGGCTCGACCTCGCCCACCACGACGTCCTCCTCGTCGACGACGTCCTCACGACCGGTGCCACGCTCGCGCGCTGCGCCGAGGCGGTGCGGGCGGCTGGCGGGGTCGTGGTGGGCGGCGTCGTCGTCGCGGGCACCCGGGTCCGGGGGCGCCGTCGTCAGGACGCGGGGCCAGCTCCGGCCGGGGCGCCCGGGCGGTCCCCGCGGTAGCCGAGCGCGTCGAGCGCTCCGTCGATCGGCCGGCGGCGCCGCTCCTTGACGGTCGCTTGACCGGGTCTTGTGCCGACCACAACGTGAGACGAACCCTCGACACGACCCGGCGAACTGTCTCCCGCCGGTGCTTTCGACTAACGTCGATGCATGGAGTACCGAGTGATCCAGCCGCACTGGCGCGGCAGGCCGACCAGGCCGGACCCGGTGCTCGGCGAGGGGGTGAGGCCGCAGTCGAGGCGCCCCTAGAGGGGCGTCGTCCCGTCAGCTCGTCCGGCGCAGGTGCGCCGGAGAACACATCGGAGGTCACGATGGAAATCGTCGTCGTCGGTCGTCACACCGAGGTCCCCACTCGCTTCCGCAGGCACGTCGAGGACAAGCTCTCGAAGGTCACCCAGCTCGCGCCCTACGCGCAACGGGTGGACGTCGAGGTCATCCACGAGGCGAACCCGCGTCAGGCCGCGGCCAGCGAGAGGATAGAGCTCACCGTTCGTGACCGTGGACCGGTCGTGCGGGCCGAGGCCAGCGCGTCCGACCCGTACGCGGCCCTCGACGTCGCGATGACGAAGCTGATGGAGCGACTGCGCCGCGCGCACGACCGCCGCAAGGCGAAGTCCGCGCGCCGCGAGGCGCGGGCGCTGGCGGCGATCGACCCGTCGACGCTGCCCGAGGGCACGGAGGACGTCGCCGAGGAGGCGGCCCCGTCGCGCATCGAGGCTCCGACCGAGCGCGACGTCGCCGTCGAGAGCCAGCTCGGCGACTCGCCGGTCATCGTGCGGCAGAAGGTCCACCGCACCACCCCGATGACGGTCGAGCAGGCCATCGACGAGATGGAGCTGGCCGGTCACCCCTTCTTCCTGTTCATCGAGGCCGAGACGATGCAGCCCGCCGTGGTCTACCACCGGCGCGGCTGGACGTTCGGCGTCATCCGGCTCGACGCGGAGGCCGCCGTCCGCGACTGACCGCCGCCGCGGCCCGCGCCGCGCGAGAGGCTCGACATCGGCCGCCCGGTCCATCCGGGCGGCCGATGCGCATGTCGGGCCGAGAATGTCGGTGGGGCGCGCAAGGATGCCCCCGTGGCTCACGCATCGACCGAGACGATCTCCCTCGCCCGCGCCCGGCGCATCGCCCTGGCTGCCCAGGGACTGGCCGGCCCGCGCCCCGCACCGACCCGCGCGGCCGTCGTCCGGACGGTCGAGAGGCTGGGACTGCTCCAGGTGGACAGCGTCAACATCCTCGCGCGGGCGCATCGGCTGCCGCTCCATTCCCGGCTCGGGGCGTACGACACGGCCGACCTCGACCGGTTGAGCTCGCCGCAGCGCCGAGGCCGGCGCCGGCTGGTGGAGTGCTGGGCCCACGAGGCCTCGCTCGTGCCGCCCGAGGTGTACCACGACCTGGCCTGGTGGCGGGAGGCGTCGCGGACGCGCCCCTGGGCGGTGCACCGGTTCGACGCCGGGGAGACGCTCGCCGGGGAGATCCTGGCCGTCGTGCGCGACCGCGGACCGAGCACCTCCCGCGAGATCGAGGATGCGCTCGGCGTGGAGCGACCCGGCGGTGGCTGGTGGAACCACAGCGACGCGCGGCGGCTCATCGAGGCGCTGTTCATCCTCGGGGAGCTCGCCTGCTTCGAGCGGACGGCGTCGTTCGAGCGCCGCTACGACCTGCCGGAGCGGGTCATCCCGCCGGCCGACGGTCCGAGGTCGACCGAGGACGCGCAGCGCGACCTCGTCCTGCGCTCCGCCCGGGCCCACGGGATCGCCACGGTCCGCTGCCTGCGCGACTACTACCGCCTGCGCGCTGACGTGGTCCTCCCGGCCGTCGAACGGCTGGTCGAGGAGGGCGAGCTCGCCCCCGTCACCGTCCCGGGCTGGGGCCGCGCCTATCTCGCCGCGGGGGCGCGCGAGCCGCGGCGCGCGTCGGGTCGCGCGCTGCTCGCGCCGTTCGACCCCCTGGTGTTCGAGCGCTCCCGGCTCCTCGGCCTGTTCGGGATGCACTACCGCATCGGCATCTACACCCCGGCCGAGCAGCGCACGCACGGCTACTACGTCCTGCCGTTCCTCCTCGGGGACGAGCTCGTGGCGCGCGTCGACCTCAAGGCCGACCGTCGGGCCGGCGTGCTGGTCCTGCGCGAGGCCCACCTCGAGCCCGTGCCGGCGGGCCGGTCCCGGCGCGAGGTCGCGGCGTGGCCGTCGCCGGTCCGCGTCGCGGCCGAGCTGGTCGCCGAGCTCGCGACGATGGCCGAGTGGCTGGGGCTGGCCGACGTCGTCGTCGATCCCGACGCTCGCGGCGACCTGGTCCCCCACCTCTCCTGACCGGCACCCGACGGGCCGGCGCACGGGTACCCCCACCGCCCACCGCTGGCCGCGGTGGTGGCAGGCCCGAGGGCCCAGGGCTCCGGAGGGCGTCCGTGCCATGCTGGCCGGTGTGGAGGCACCCAGGAGCGACGCCGCGGCAGGCCGGCGGCAGGTCGAGCGCCGGATCCAGCGCGAGATCGAGGAGGAGCTGGGCGCCGGCTACGACGACGAGCTCGACCTCGTGCACCGCTCGGGCCTCGTGCTGCGCGTCGGGCGGATGAGCCTCGCGTCTGGCACCGGGAGCTACCGCGTCAAGAACCACATGGCGAACGTCGCGGCCGCGCTGGGGATCGAGCGCCACCACGCGCTCGTCACGCTGACGGAGATCACCACGACGTCCCACCGCGGGCACTCCTTCCGCACCGAGGTCACCGAGCTGCGCGAGGTCGGCGTCAACGCCGACCGGCTGGTCCGGCTGCAGGACCTCGTGGGCTCGCTCGCCGGCCGGTCGATCGAGCCGGCCGAGCTGGAGCGGCGGCTCGACGCGATCGAGGCCCGCCAGCCGCTCTACCCCTGGTACCTGTCCGGCCTCTTCGCCGGGATCGCCTGCGGCGCGTTCGCGTTCCTGCTCGGCGAGGGCTGGGGCGAGCTCATCGCGGCGGCCGTCGGCGCGGCGCTCGGGCAGATGACCCGCCGGCTCATGCACCACGCCCGCGCCAACATCATCGGGACCACGATGGTCGCGGCCCTCGTCGCCTCGCTCAGCTACCTCGCGCTCACCTGGGTCCTCGGCGCGACGCTGGGCGAGGCCTGGGGCGGCAGCAACGGCTACATCGCCGCCGTCCTCTTCCTCGTCCCCGGCTTCCCGCTGGTCACGGCCGCCCTCGACCTCGCCCGGCTCGACATCTCGGCCGGCGTCGCCCGGCTCACCTACGCGGTGATGATCGTGTCGGCGGCCGCCGTCGTCGTGTGGGGGATCGCGCACACGCTCGGCGGGGCGCCCGATCCCGCGGTCACGCCGGACCACGACCTGTGGGGGCGGCTCGCCCAGCTCGTCGCGAGCTTCGCCGGCGTGCTCGGGTTCGCCCTCATGTTCAACTCGCCGTGGCGGGTGGCGCTGACGGCCGCCGCGGTGGGCGCCGGACCGAACGTCGCGCGCATCCTCATGGTGGACTCGGGGACCCCGCCGGCGGTCGCGGCGGCGTCGGCGGCGCTCGTGGTGGGTGTCGTCGCCGCGTACGTCGCGCCGGCGATCGGCTCGCCGCGGGTCATCGTCTCCGTCCCCGCGGTCGTCATCATGGTGCCCGGGACCACGACCTACCTCGCCATGTCCGGCCTCGGGGACGGCGCCACCTCCTCCGCGATCGCCTACGGCGTGCAGGCGTGCGTCGTCATGCTCGGGATCGCGATCGGCCTCGCGGTGGCCCGGATGCTCACGGACCGCGAGTGGGGCTTCGAGGCGCGCCAGCCGAGGGCGCGCTGACCTCGGACCGGGCGGTGCGGCGAGCGGCGCGGTCCCCGTCGCCCCCTCCCGCCCGCGGCCTGGCCGCCCGGTGCGCCGTGCGGCGCGGCGACCGCCTACGATGGAACGCGCACCGCGGTAGCGGTGACGGTGACGCGTGCCCGGTCGGAGAGGTCCGAGCCGGGCGCAGGCGCAGCCGACGACGACCTGGGAGCTGAGCACGTGGCCTCGATCCTCGACCGAATCCTCCGCATGGGCGAAGGCCGTGTCCTGAAGAAGCTGCAGGGGATCGCCGCGCAGGTCGGCGCGCTGGAGTCCTCCTACCAGGACCTGACGGACGCGGAGCTGCGCGAGGAGACGGACACGTTCCGGGCGCGGTACAAGGACGGCGAGAGCCTCGACGCCATGATGCCGGAGGCGTTCGCGGTCGTTCGCGAGGCGGCGTGGCGCGTGCTCGGGCAGCGCCCGTTCGACGTCCAGCTCATGGGCGGGGCCGCCCTGCACCTCGGGAACATCGCCGAGATGAAGACCGGTGAGGGCAAGACCATCACCGCGACGCTGCCCGCGTACCTCAACGCGATCTCGGGCAAGGGCGTCCACGTCGTCACCGTCAACGACTACCTCGCGAGCTACCAGAGCGAGCTCATGGGGCGCGTGTACCGGTTCCTCGGCGTGTCCTCCGGGGTCATCCTCTCCGGCATGAAGCCGGCCGAGCGGCGCGCCGTCTACGCCGCCGACATCACCTACGGCACGAACAACGAGCTGGGCTTCGACTACCTGCGCGACAACATGGCGTGGACGACGGACGACCTGGTGCAGCGCGGCCACAACTTCGTCATCGTCGACGAGGTCGACTCGATCCTCATCGACGAGGCGCGCACGCCGCTCATC